>Ga0209629_10004535_pt1 | contig 10297 bp, 7 predicted proteins | sample TergutCu122P5_FD_187286 | JGI IMG/M metagenome (GOLD analysis project Ga0209629, IMG submission 187286) | Cubitermes ugandensis P5 segment gut microbial communities from Kakamega Forest, Kenya - Cu122 P5 (SPAdes) (version 2) | ecosystem: Host-associated > Arthropoda: Insects > Digestive system >... | reverse complement strand
GAACGCGGAAAAGTGCGTGCTCTGCCGCCGCTGCGAGACGATGTGCAACGAGGTGCAGACCGTGGGCGTCTATTCCACCGTCCACAGGGGCTTCGACACGGTCATGGGCACGGCGTTCGACCTGCCTATGCTGGACACGGCGTGCACCTTCTGCGGACAGTGCGTGTCCGTGTGCCCCACGGCGGCCTTGACCGAGACAGACGATTCGGAGGAGGTCTGGGCGGCCGTCTCGAACCCGGATATTTTCGTGATCGCGCAGACGGCGCCGGCCATACGGGTCACTTTGGGGGAGGAATTCGGGATGCCCGTGGGCACCCAGGTGACGGGCAAGATGGTGGCCGCGCTTAAGAAAATGGGCTTCGACATGGTGCTGGATACCGATTTCGCGGCGGACCTGACGGTCGTCGAGGAGGCCTCGGAATTCATGCACCGGATGGAGCACGGAGGCAGGCTCCCTATACTGACGAGCTGCTGCCCCGCGTGGGTCAAATTCATAGAGCACCAGTTCCCGGAGCTTTTGGACATCCCGTCCACCTGCAAGTCCCCCCACGAGATGTTCGGGGCGGTGGCCAAGTCCTACCTGGCGCGGAAACTCGGCAAGGACCCGGCCAAAATAAAGGTGGTCTCGGTCATGCCGTGCCTGGCGAAGAAATTCGAGGCCCGGCGGGAGGAACTGACCGAAGAGCCGGCGGGCGCGGACGTGGACTACGTGCTCTCCACGAGGGAGCTGGCGAGGATGATACGCGAGGCGGGCATCAATTTCGGGGCCCTCAGGGACGAGAGCTTCGACGACGTGATGGGCGAGTCCACCGGCGCGGCGGTGATCTTCGGAACCACAGGCGGCGTCATAGAGGCCGCGGTGCGAACAGCGGCGGCCTGGCTCGACCCGGAAAACCCCAGCCCCGTCATAGATTTCAAACAACTTCGCGGCATCGACGGGATCCGCGAGGCGGAGGTCGCGGTCGCCGGAAAGACTCTAAAAATCGCCATCGCTCACGGGCTGGGCAACGCCAGGAAGCTCCTGACGGCCATCCGGGACGGCGAGGCCTCGTACGACGCCATAGAGATCATGGCCTGCCCGATGGGCTGCGTGGGCGGCGGCGGACAGCCCTACCACGGGAACAACATGGAAGTGCTGAAGGCCCGCATGGAGGCCATCTTCAAAGAGGACGCTGAGAAGCCGCTGCGCCGCTCCCACGAGAACGGGCAGATAAAGAGGCTCTACGAGGAGTTTTTGGGGGAGCCTTACGGCGAAAAGGCGCACGAACTGCTGCATACGCATTATCAGAAAAGGGAGCAGATATAAGGGGATATTATGCGCGACATAGAAAAGATATGCCTGGACGCCGGCTTTACGGGCTGCGGGGTCATACGGACAAGCGACATCCCTTACGCGCCGGAACTCATACACGCCTGCGAGCAGAACCTCTGCCGGACATACGGCAGGATATGGGTCTGCCCGCCGGCCGTGCCCTGTCACGAGGAGATGAAGCGCCGGATCGACGCCTTCGAAAGCGGGCTGGTGGTGCAGACCGTGGGGCAGCTGGAGGATTCGTTCGATTTCGAGACCATGGAGGAGATAGGCGCGAAGTTCAAGCAGACGCTCATAGACGCGGTCCTCGAAATAAGAAAGGACTATGGGAACGTGCTGGCGCTGGGCTCCGGCGGCTGCCGCCTCTGCGAAAAGTGCACATACCCGGACGCGCCCTGCCGCTTCCCGGACAAGGCGTTTTACTCCGTTGAGTCCTGCGGGATCGTGGTCAACCAAATGGTGTCCAAAGTCGGGCTTAAATACAACAACGGTCCCGCGACGATCTCCTACGCGGGGCTGATATTGTGTAAGAATTAGACCTGATTTTGCATACCGTTCGCCAAATGCTCTGCGTAGCATCGCCGCAGGTCGGCGATTACCTTTTCCACGCACGTAACTATGGACCTGATGTCCGCTTCCTGCGGGTTCCGGTGATTTCTCACGTTCCAAAGGATCAGGTGTATGAGCCCCCCGGCCAAAAATCCGGCCAGCATGGAGGATTCCGGGGCATCGCCGGCGGGCTCGTCCGTACCGCGGCAGAATTCTGGGAACGATACCGAGCCGTGGACCAGGTCGTAGACCTCCGCGTCGTCGTTGTCCAGAATGTTCGCCAAGAGCCTCCAGTTGTCCCTGAAAAAACCGCTGAGCATCTCCTCGAATTCCTGCTCCGTGTGGTCGCGCTTGAAATCATGGCACGACGCCCGGAGCATTTTCAGCCAATAGCGCAGGAGGTCGTATTTGTCGCTGAAGTGTATGTAGAACGCCGTCCTGCTTACCAGCGCCTCGGAGCATATGTCGTATACCGTGATCCTGGAGAATTTCTCGCGGGTCAGCAGCGCGCTCAGCGCTGATACCAGCGCGGAACGGGTTTTTATGATCCTCGGATCCTCTTTGTTTCGGCTGTCCGGCATGTCGTTTTCCCCGTGGTCATATTGTATGGCTTGGTGTATTATATAGCTAATGGGACGCGAAGACAACCAGGAAAAAAAAGGGGGGCGCCTTTTGTTCCAGCTGATCGCAATCCTCTGCCGCTGGCTGTTCGTTTTCTACATCGCCTTCTTTCTCTGGCAGGGTGTCGAGTACCTTCTCTCGGAACGCGGCCTTCGCCGCCGGGACGGCAAAACGGCGGCGGTTTTGCAGCGGGTCATGATCGTCATGACCCACGTCACGGCCTTCGCCATTTTGGCCTACGACCCGGCGTCCGCCTCGATAAGGCCCGGCGCGGTTCTCGTCGGAGGGCTTGGGCTCGCGTTCGTCGTCCTCGGGCAGGCCGCCGCGGAACTGGTGTACAGGAAATCCTGCCCGCTCCTGTGGAACGGCATGTTCTTTCTGCTGGACATCGGGCTTATCATGACGGAGCGCCTTTCCCCGGCGGACGCGGGCAGGCAGCTCGCCTACTGCGCCGTGGGGCTCGCGGCCGTCTTGCTGGCGCCGCCGGCGCTTAAGCTGATCAACAGGTCGGATAAGCTCGCGGCCGCGTACATGGCCTCCGGCCTCGTATTGCTCGTACTGCCGTTTTTCGTCGGCGTATCTAAATACGGCTCCAACAACTGGATATCTATCCGGGGTTTCAGCTTCCAGCCCTCCGAGGCCGTAAAATTCCTGCTGGTCTTTTTCCTGGCGTCCGTGTTCGGCAAAAATGCGGACGCCGAAAAGGGGGCCCGTTTCAAACGCCTGATTTTCCCCGGCGCGGTCACGGCCGCCTATATCGGCGTGCTTTTCCTCCAGAACGACCTCGGCACGGCCTTGATCTTCTTCATGGGCTTCATGACTATGGCCTATATCTTCTCCGGGAGCGAGCCGCTGTTCGTCGGGGGCCTTCTCGCGGCCTCCGGCGCGGTCTGGTTCGCATATGGGAAAATCGCCCATTTCCAGACGCGCGTCGTGGCTTGGCTTAACCCCTGGAGCGACCCCTACGACAAGGGCTATCAGATACTCCAGTCGATGTTCGCCATAGGCACGTGGGGGCTTTTGGGGAGCGGCCTGACGCGGGGCGTGCCCGAGCTTGTCCCGGTCGTCAGGAGCGACTTCGTCTTTTCCGGCATATGCGAGGAGTTTGGCAGCCTGTTCGGGATCGGGCTGATCGGGATCTTCGTAATGATCTTCTACCGCGGCATAAACATAAGCCTCCGTTGCGAGAGGCCGTATCCTGGCCTTTTGGCGGCGGGCTTCACCTGCGTGCTGGCGTTCCAGACCTTTCTGATCCTGGGCGGGGTCATAAGGCTGATCCCGATGACCGGCGTGACACTCCCGTTCATAAGCGCGGGCGGCAGTTCCGCTGTGGTTTGCATGGCGATGGTGGGGATAGTGCAATGGGCAAGGGCGGAATGAAAAATAAAAAATAAAAAATAAAAAATAAAAAATAAAAAATAAAAAATAAAAAAAAGCAAAACATCTCATCGACGCGTCTTTTCATGTTTTTGCATAGAGTACCAGCGGAAACTACTCTGTCATTCTGAGGCGCAGCCGAAGAATCTTGCCTTTGACACGGAAGTGAAGGAGCTACGACTTCGCTCAGGATGACAACGGAACGCGGCATTCGGGTTTCCGTGGAAACTCTGCATAGCCCCGGGGGTTGTTTAATACAATGTACAGACTAAATAGGATGTACGCGGAGGCCCCCATGCAGAAACCCACCATCAGAATGAAGCGCAAACTGCTTATTTTCATGGCCGTTGTCGAACTGATTCTGGTCTGCCTGATCATCAGGATTTTTTACATACAGGCGTTCCGGGGAAGCGACCTGCAGGCGCGCGCCTACGAGCAGCAGACGCGCGACAGGCTCCTGACGCCCGTCCGCGGCTCCATCCTCGACCGGAACATGACCGGCCTCGCCGTCACGGAGACGGTCTATTCGGTCAGCGTGATCCACAACCAGGTAAAAAACGGGGAAGAAGTTGCAAAGGCCTTGTCTGATATACTGCAAATGGATTATAATATAGTCCTGAAGGACGTCGAAAAGAAAGTGGCCCTGGAGAGGATCAAGCCGAAGGTCGAAAAGGACGCCGCCGACTCCATCCGGAAGCTGAACCTGCCCGGCGTGGTGGTGGACGAGGATGTCAGGCGCGTCTACCCGTATTCGTCGCTGGCCTCTCAGGTCATCGGCTTCGTGGGCAAGGACAACCAGGGCATCATCGGCCTCGAGGCCAAATACGACAAGTATCTCGAGGGCGAGAGCGGCAAGATACTGACCGAGACGGACGTGATAGGCCGCGAGCTTCCGAACGGGACGCAGACGCGCATCGAACCGACGCCCGGGCTGAACCTGGTCACGTCCATCGACGTGATTTTGGAGCAGTACGCGGAGCAGGCCATACAAAAGGCCGTGGAGGTCAAACGGGCCAAGCGCGGCCTGATTATACTGATGAACCCGCAAAACGGCGAGATATACGCGTTGGCCGGCAAGCCGGACTTCGACCTGAACGACCCCTTCGCGATAAACGACCCGGCTTTGGCCGCTGTCTGGGACACCCTCACGCCGAAGCAACAGATGGACGACCTGAACCAGATGTGGCGGAATTTCGCCCTGAACGACACCTACGAGCCGGGCTCCACCTTCAAGGTCGTCACGTCCGCCGCGGGGCTCGAGGAGGGGAAAGTGACCCTCAACAGCCCGTTCAACTGCGCCGGCTCCGTCACTGTCGCCGGCAGGCAGATCAAGTGCTGGCGGTACCCCCGCGCGCATGGCTCCGAGACGTTCCTCCAAGGCGTCCAGAACTCCTGCAACCCCGTTTTCGTCGCCATAGCCGACAGGCTCGGCGCGGGCACGTTCTATAATTATCTGCAAAAATTCGGCTTCTCCGAAAAAACCGGCGTGGACCTGCCCGGCGAGGCCGTGGGCATCATGTACCCAGAAAACAAGATCGGGCCGGTGGAGCTGGCGACGATGAGCTTCGGCCAGTCGCTGGCGATCACCCCGCTCCAGCTCCTCCGGGCCGCGGCGGCCACGGTCAACGGCGGTTTCCTGGTGACCCCCCACGTCGGCGCGAAACTTCTGGACAACGACGGCAACGTCGCGGAGGAATTTGTGTACGGCAAGGGGCGTCAGGTCGTCTCCGAGCAAACCTCCGCGACGATGAGACAAATCCTGGAGAGCGTGGTCAACTCCGGCACGGGCAACAGGACCTATATCCCCGGCTACCGCGTCGGCGGCAAGACGGCGACCTCCGAAAAGCTCCCGCGCCGAAGCGGGAAGTACATTTCGTCGTTTTTGGCGTTCGCGCCCGCCGAAAACCCGCAGCTGATGGCTTTGGTCCTGATCGACGAGCCCCAGGGAGCGTACTACGGCGGCGCCGTGGCCGGGCCGATAATGAAGGAGATACTCGAAAACGCGCTCCCGTACCTCGGCATCGAGCCGGAATACTCCGAGGCGGAGAAAAAGCTCCCCGAGGCCGCCCGCATAACCGTGCCGGACGTAAGGGGTATGAAGCCCGCGGACGCGCGGCGAGCGCTGGAAAAGATAGGGCTTAAATGCGAGGTTTCGGGCGAAGGGGAAGCGGCGGCGGATCAGTTCCCGCTGCCGGGGGAGACGGTGAACAGCGGAGCGAAAGTTATACTCTATATAAGATGAAGGGGGAAAAGAGGATGCTTCTGAAAGAGCTTCTTCGCGGCCTGAGCTATGAATGGCTCCAGGGGAGGAACGCGGATGTCGACGACATTGTCATCGACTCGCGCAAAGCCGGCTACGGTTCGCTCTTTATCTGCACCAAGGGCGCGAGGGTGGATTCTCACCTGTTCATACCCGACGCCGCCGCCAACGGCGCCGCCGCCTTTGTCGTGGAGGATCCCCCGGGGGTTTTGCCGGAGGGCGCCGCCGTCGTCAGGGTGAAAAACTCCCGGGCGGCCATGGCGGTCATCGCCGCGAATTTCTACGGCAACCCCTCCGAGGACTTCAACCTCATCGGCGTCACCGGCACCAACGGCAAGACTTCCACGACCTACTTCATCGAACTTATCCTCCAGGAGCTCTCCCACAAGGTCGGGCTGATCGGCTCCGTGGACACCCGCGTCGGCGCGAAGCGCATAGACATTAAGTTCCTGACCGCCACGACGCCGGACCCGATCGAGCTGGAACAGATTTTCGCGGCCATGAAAGAGGAGAAGGTGAATGACGTGGTCATGGAAGTCTCGTCCCACGCGCTGGCTCTGGACAAAATGGAGGGCCTGCGCTTCCAGATCGGGGTCTTCACGAACCTGACGCACGATCACCTGGACTTTCACGGCACCATGGAAAACTACGCCAAGGCCAAGGCCAGGCTTTTCAGGATATGCAAATACGGCGTGATAAACGCCGACGACCCTTCGTGGAAGCTGATAACCGCCGACGCGGGCTGCGAGATAACCACCTACGGGATAGACAGCGGCTGCGACGTGAAGGCGTCGGACGTGCGCCATCTCGACGACGGCGTTTCGTTTTCGGTTGAACTCTATGGGCGGGAGGAGCAGTTTTTCATCCCGACGAAGGGCCGGTTCATGGTGTACAACGCTTTGGCGGCCATCGGCGCGGCGCGCGTCATGGGCGTCCCGGCCGACGCCATACGCCGGGGCTTAAAGCGCGTCAGCGTGCCCGGCCGCATACAGAGCGTCCCGAACAATCAGGGCTTCCACATCATTTTGGATTACGCCCACACCCCGGACGCGCTCGTCAACATCATCGGCTCCGTGCGGGAGTTCACCAAGGGGCGGCTGATAACCCTCTTCGGCTGCGGCGGGAACAAGGACACCGCCAAGCGCCCGATAATGGGCAAGGTCGTCGGCGAGCTCTCGGACTATTGCATAATCACCTCCGACAACCCCAGGGACGAGGACCCGGACGAGATCATCCGGCAGGCCGAGGCCGGGGTGACGGAGACGAACTGCCCCTACGTGAAGCTGACGAACCGCGCTGAGGCCGTCAGGCGCGGCATATCCATGCTCAAACCCGGCGACGGGCTGATCATCGCGGGGAAGGGCCACGAGGACTACCAGGAGATCAAGGGGCGCCGCGAGCACTTCGACGACGCGGAGCAGGCGCGGGAGGCGTTGAATGAGCTTTACGGGGATCAGGGTTGAAGACGTGATCCGCGTCTGCGGCGGGGAGGCTGCCGGCGGCGCGCCGCCGGGCTGGCTGGGCCGGGCTTTGGCCGGCGTCGCCACGGACACGCGGGAGGACGTAAACGGGAAGCTGTTCGTCCCGCTGAAGGGCGAAAAATTCGACGGGCACGACTTCATCGGCGCGGCCTTCGCGGGCGGGGCGCTGGCCTGTCTGTTCGGAAACGCGCCCGGAACGTATACGGGGGAGAACAAAAACAGGATCATCTATGCAAATCCCACGCTGAAAGCTCTCCTCGAGCTCGCGGCGTATTACAAAAGCCTTTTCAGTGTAAAAACAATCGCGATAACCGGCAGCTCCGGCAAGACCACCACAAAGGAGCTCGCAGCCGGCGTATTGAGCCAAAAATACAATACGCTCAAGACTGAGGCCAACCTGAACAACCAGATCGGCGTGCCGAAGACGATTTTCCGGCTGGAGGAGCGGCACGAGGCGCTCGTCCTGGAGATGGGCATGAACCATTTCGGGGAGATCCGCAGCCTGAGCGTGACGGCCAGGCCTGACCTGGCCGTGATCACGAACATAGGCTTCGCCCACCTGGAGAACCTCGGAAGCAGAGAAGGCATTCTCTGGGCGAAATCGGAGATATTCGACGGCATGGCCCCGGACGCCGCGGCCGTCCTGAACGGGAACGACGAATACCTGCGAACTTTGGCCGGGAAGCGGGAAAACATAGTCTGGTTCGGCTTCGGCAAGGCCAACGATTTTTTCGCGGAGGAAATGGAGCGGGACGGCTTCGGCGTGAGCTGCCGCCTGCGCTCCCCGCGCTATGGGCTGGATATCCGCGTCCGCATCCCCGCGCCGGGAAACCACATGGTTTTGAACGCGCTGGCGGCGGCGGCCGCGGGAAGCCTCCTCGGCGTCGCGCCGGACGGCGTGAGGCGCGGGATTGAGGCGTTCGAGAACTGTGAAAACAGGATGGACATATATAAGGCCGGCGGCTTCACGGTCCTGGACGACGCCTATAACGCCAACCCCGCCTCCGTGAAGGCGGCGCTGGACGTCCTCGCCGAACAGAGCGGCTTCAAGACGGCCATTCTGGGCGACATGCTGGAGCTAGGCGCGATGGGCGCGCGGCTGCACGTGGAGATAGGCGAGTACGCGGCGCGAAAGGGCGTCGACAGGCTGATCGCAGTCGGCCCGGAGAGCGCGCGGACGCGCGACGGGTTCGAACGGCGCAAAGGGCCGGGGCAGACGGCGGCATATTACCCGGACGCGAAGGAGTTTGCCGGGATTTTTAAGGATGAGGTCATGCCGGGGCTGGACGAGGGCGCGGTATTGATCAAGGCGTCGCACGGAATGGCGTTGAGCGGAGTTGCGAAAATATTGCGCGGAATATATACCGGAGTGCGAAAACATTAGCCTCCTCTGTCACGTCGTCGGCAAATGTTTTCCGCATCCGGTATAGCTGTTCAACCTAAAAAAGACCTTTTAATCTGTCACCCTGAGCGAAGCGAAGGGTCTAAGATTCTTCGCTTCGCTCAGAATGACAATATGGATATTTTGAAGTTGAATGGCTATGAAGTTGAATGGCTATGTTGAATGGCTATGTTGAATGGCTATGTTGAATGGCTATATTGCAGGGCGCGCCGCAATGTCAGCAAGATATAATCATCCCATAAGGAGGCTCAACCATGCCCAGCAATCTGTCGAGCGCGGTCTACGCGGCGCTGGGGGCGTTCGCGGTCAGCGTGATACTCTGCCCGACGCTGATACCGTTCCTGATGAAGCTGAAAGTCGGCCAGTTCGTACGGGACGACGGCCCCAAGGAACACCTGAAAAAGGCCGGGACGCCCACGATGGGCGGGGTCGTGATAATCCTCAGCTTCGCCGTCGCCTCCGTGTTCTTCCTGAAAGGGAACCCCGACGCGGCCGCGATTCTGCTGGTGACGGTCGGCTTCGGGCTGATGGGCTTCTGGGACGACTACACGAAGGTCGTCAAAAAGCGTTCTTTGGGCCTCCGTGCGTGGCAGAAGATACTCGTGCAACTCGTTATCACCGGGGCCTTCGCGTTCTATCTGTACAGCCGCTCCGGACCGAACGCCTGGGAGCTCTATATCCCGTTCACAAAGGGAATAACGTGGAATTTGCCCGCGTATGTCTATGTCCCCCTTGTGTTTATCGTGATGCTCGGCTCCACCAACGGTTCCAACCTCACCGACGGCCTCGACGGCCTTAATTCCGGGGTCACGGCCTTGATTTCAGCCTTTTTCCTCTTCGCGGCCTGGGCCATGGGGAGCAGTTCCCTCCCGCTGGCCGGGGCGGCGGTCGGAAGCCTGCTGGGCTTTTTGCTCTTCAACTCGTATCCCGCGAGAATAATGATGGGCGACACGGGTTCCCAGGCGCTGGGCGGGTTTGTGGCAGCGCTCGCCTTGGTGCTGCGTATGCCGCTGTTTTTGCTCATAGTGGCCCTGATATACGTTATAGAGTCCCTGTCGGTCATGATCCAGGTCGGCTGGTTCAAGCTGACGGGCAGGCGGGTCTTCAAAATGGCCCCGATCCACCACAGCTTCGAGCTGTCCGGCTGGAGCGAGACGCGCGTCGTCGCGCTGTTCTACGTTGTCACGGCGATCATGTGCCTTATAGGATACCTGGGAGGACAGCATATTGTATAACGACGCGGCCGCACGGGCGTACGTAAACAAAGAGATAATCGTCTGCGGGATGGGCAGGAG
>Ga0209629_10004534_pt1 | contig 10298 bp, 5 predicted proteins | sample TergutCu122P5_FD_187286 | JGI IMG/M metagenome (GOLD analysis project Ga0209629, IMG submission 187286) | Cubitermes ugandensis P5 segment gut microbial communities from Kakamega Forest, Kenya - Cu122 P5 (SPAdes) (version 2) | ecosystem: Host-associated > Arthropoda: Insects > Digestive system >... | reverse complement strand
CGAGGAAGAAGACGTAAGAAGCTATTGGATGACCTTAAGGAAAGAAGAGGATACTCTCATTTGAAGGAGGAAACTCTAGATCGCACTATGTGGAGGCATCGTTTTGGAGGAGGCTTTGGACCTGTCGTCAGACAGAATACTGAATGAATGAATTCTAAAAAGATGGACCCAACATTTTCAAGAACTGTTTGAAATAAAAAAAATATTGATAATAATGAAGAAGGAATCCTAAGAGAAAAATCAGGAGAAGAAGAAGAAGAGAGAAAGGAAAGACTAAACAGCCCTTCGATAGGCTAAGTAGAAATGGCAATAGATAAATTAAGAAATAACAGAGCTGCTGGACCAGACATCATACAAGCAGATCTTATTAAATTAGGGAACCCCATACTCCTTAATACGCTACAGCTGGTTATGCACAAAGTTTGGACAACAGAAAAAATACCAGAGGACGGGAACAAGTCATAATTTTTCCAGAACATGAAAGAGGCGACTCATTGAATTTGCGAAGTACTGTACATAAAGTATATAACGTCATCTCAAACGTACTGTGTCAAACACTGTAGTCGTATGCAGAAAGCATAATTGGTAATTAAGTAACTATGAGTGTGGTTTTAGAGAAGGGAAGTCCAAAACAGATCAGGTACATGCATTCAGACAAATACTTGAAGAGACCAGAGAACACAAAATTAGTACCTACCATCTCTTCGTGGATTTTGAAGCGGCATACGGCTCTGTAAATAGAGATCAACTGCTAAGTGCTATACAAGAATGTAAAATTCCTAAAAATTAATTGATTTAACTGGAGGAACCCTATGTAATGTACGATGTAGAGTGAAATTGTGCAGTGATATGTCGGAACCATGTACCTACCACCTGTCGTGGTCTGAGACAGGGGGGTACACTGGGATGCCTACTCTTTAACATTGCATTATAGGTCATTAGAGATTCTGGAGTATAAAAATGGGGCACATTCTATGTCATCACGAAATCCAGCATATGCAGAAGATATTAGTGAGTGATCCGAAAAGAATCACAAAAAATGGACCTTAAAATAAAGGAGGGAAAAACCAAGTTCATGAAAGTAACCGTGAATCCGACAAATACAAAGTGTTTCAAAGATGGTAATCACACATTTGGGAAAGCGTCTGAATTTAAATATCTAATTCTATTACCAGTAACGACAGTCAGTACTGAAGTTCATTAAAAACTGCAAGTAGCCAATACATGCTATCTTGAACTTAGAAAACAACTGAGGTCTCACTGCGCCAGAATCAACACTAAACTTAAACTGTATAAAACGTTAATGAGTCGTGTCTTACTGTATGGCTTTGAATCTTGGGCAGCTTATAAAAGTGATGAAAACAAGATTAGTGTATTTGAGTGAACATTTTTGAGGAGTATATATGGCCCAATAAAGATAAATGGAGAATGGTGAACTGGGTACAATCACGAATTGTACCAAATATATAAAGAGCTCGCAGTCATTCAAGAAATTAAAGCTAAGAGAGTTAGGTGGCTGAGACAGCTATTTAGAACAAAGGAACTCTACTCTTGCCGAAAACTAACACTCACAATCCGGATGGTTGCAGCAAGATAGGACGACCCCCCATAAGATAGATGGTTGGATAGTGTTGAAGCAGACCGTAAAAGAAATGGAGTAAACAACTGGAAAACCTGGGCAGCGAACAGAATGGAGTAGAGAAGCGTAGTTGGGACGGTCAAAGCTGGAACCAGGCTGTATCTCCAATATTATAGTGATGATGATGATGATGGTGGTGGTGGTGGTGGTGGTGGTGGTGATCGGTACAATTATAATGACTTGGTGCATGAGAACAGAGTAACAACAGAATTTGATCTTGCGCCCACGCGCGTGTCCTATGCCGCCTGTCTAAGCTGTTACACACCATATTGATAGCGCTTCAATACTATTAATTGGCTCGTCAGTATTGCGTAGGTTTTTTATCCAACAGGTAGGGAATAAACAACCTTTATGGTCGTATAAAAGGATTTACTTCTGTTACAATCGATTGTTCCCATAAAATAATACGTTATTCTGTTTTTACGTTGAGGGGCTTTTGACGTTGTATAACGTTTGTGAATGCGGAGACAATTGAGTAATAACAAACCTTTTATAATTTGGATTATGTGATGGGCTGTGGACTTTTTAAAATGTATATTCTCATATAGTGAAATAGCTGACATAGAGATCAGTATTTCGCAGAATTGAATAAAATGCGTGCTGTTTATCCTGCTCTCCAACTGCTTGAGTTTTGCGATACGCGCTGACAGTGCCATACATATGCCGTTGGTTAGAGAGAGACTTCCTATTTTGCTAGTTGTTTAACGACTGTTAGAATAGAAGGCCGCATATGTCGAATGATAGGCTGATTGATAAATGATGCATTGGACGGGATTTGAAGGTAGATTGACGTGGGTATGTAGGTAAGCTGTAGTTACCTGCCTGAAGGGATTGAGGAAAACCACGAAAGACCCCAGGCAAACCGGTGTTCGCGCCGAGATTCAAACCAGGGCCGTCCCTGATACATTACAAGTCTAGAACGTTACCACTACGCAAACTTTTGTCACAAGACAGAATTCTGGTGTCAAGATAGCTAAGTTTGAATATTTGAGAATGGCAGTAGGAAGTTCAGAGCAGATTAAATTCGAGGAATGCTTATTACCGCGCGCTTCAATTCTAAATGGACTCCTTATTTCAGGTTTTCCGACCAATGTATTGTACCATTTCTCGTGTCTGTCATGTACATATCTTCGTCCTTGATTAGGTCATTCTAATAATGTTCATTTAAGCGCAAAAGCGCATTAAGTGTAGAGCATGAATTGAGGGTGTTTGAGAACACGTTGCTGTGGAAAGGGAGTGATAGGAGTAGCGAGAAAATTGCATAACGAGGAGATTCATAATTTGTATTTTTGCGGCATATTATTAGGATGACCAGATGAAGTAGAATTAAATTAGCTGGCCATGTAGCATGCACTGGAAAGAAGATGTAACCTGTTCATACAGGTTCCTGGTGGGAAGACCTGAAGGAAAGAGCCACTTGGAAGACAGAGGCATAGATGAGAGGATAATACTAAATTGAATCTTTAAGACAAAATATGGGAGGGTGTTGACTGCTTTGTTCTGGCGCAGGATTGCGACCTTTGCGGGCGCTAGTGACCACGGGCTGTATAATGTCGGGGAGTAACTTGACTGGAGCCGATACAGGTGGCCATGTTGCCTCAGGCGTAGGTCTGAAGCCGCTTGATTGCCGGGTCGGCAAGTTCGAATTCGGCTGACGGCATGGATGTTCGTGTCTTAAGTTTGTTGTGTGTTGTGTAGGTAACGGCCCCTGCGACGAGCTGATCACTCATGCAGAGGAGTTCTAACGGCTGTGTGTATGTGTTTCGGTGTCTAATTGTTTGTGATCTAGAGGCGGCTTAGGCTCGAGTTGAACGGTTGTGTCTTTGATAAAGAAACTTGACTAGATGAGCAGCCTTTAGCTTCTGAAGAGGGACTGTGCTCCTGATAACGACTGGTTAGTTCGTTAAGAAGAGTACATGTATGGTAATCTAATCGAAAATATTGAGGCATGTCGCATTCTGTTTCGTGTGGCAGATAGTGACTCATAAATGTAAGGTATTCATTTTAGGAATCTTCAGACAACCTCATTATCTGATGTAATGTTTACAGGCCCGTTGTTACTTACATGCCAGAACGTAACTTTGCAGTGTACCTTGCGCTTGTAGATACATATGGTCTCTTGTAACTGTACCAGCATGGAAATAGAGGTCGTACTTGAAACCGAAGAGCTCCAAAGAGACGTCATAGAGCCTTTTTTTATGATGCATATTTACTGGCCGATGATTCTTACTAATATTGTAATTTCACGTCCTTAGATATAATGATTCGTTTAGTCATTCCATGAACCGACGACCAAAGATGATGTTACACTGCTGCCATAATTATTTTACCTGCTAGAAAACCGGTCGTTTATATATGTTTGTTAAGATTTAATATCACACGTCATTTCAGGGCCCTAATTTAAGTGTCACTGTTTACATTCCGGCCTCAGGATTTGACCCTTATGTTGTGTTATTATTGACAGGACTAAATCAAAAGGTACGACGTCGGAATGACCACGTTGTATAACGGTCATAAGATTTTGTGAAAATCGGTCATTGGTTCAAAAGTTGAAAGGGGGTTACAATTTTCATTTGAGAAAATTGACTAATAAACGGTGAATCTTCACCTGCTTACGAGAATAAATTGTGATGAAGTTAAAATAACACCGCAGGCAACAGTTACGGAAAAGAAGTCTGCAACCAGGAAACGCTGACGAGCAGTTTCGTGGATTCGCAGCTGAGATTCAAATTCGCAACTGAATATACTGAAGAAAATTACTTTGGAGTGAGATTTGCAGTGAAAGAAGGCTACAGTAAAAACGGCATTTCGAAAACTATGAAATAGAGGGGAGAGTGACTGAAGACAATTTGAAATCTGAAAGAAAAGGGATAGAATAAAAAAAATGAAAGTAGATTTGTCTTGAGAATAACGATTTTTCCTGTCAAGAATCCGAGAGTGTATGTATTCCTGTCAGTGGACATACGGCATGATATCTTGAGAAATCCATATAGTACATCTTGGATATTAAAACTAACTTTTGAGTTCTGTCAGTAGTTAAATGTATGTACCGATAGCAGTTGATGTATTATGTTCAGCGTGTTTGATTTATGAAGTACAGGGTGACCGGTTATTTTTCATGGTACTGTTTCATTTGTGTTCGGACACGTAGCATTGTTCGGATCTAATTCTATAACAGAGAGGTAGCTCAGTAGGTACAGTGAATAGGCTTCGCATTGGACGACCGAGGAATTGTGATTCCATTTCTGGCAGGAGTAAGAAAGAAACCTCCCTCTTCTCTACAGCATCATCCGGTACAGGGCCTACCGAGCGTACAGTAAATTGGGTATCGGGAATACAGCGGCCGGACACTGAAGTTGACCTGTCACCTGCGTGAACTGTTCAGGTTAAGAATACACGGAGCTATTGCCCCACTACTTTTCATATGCCTTCATGGTGTGGTACTTAATTCAGCACAGAGAAAGTTTGAGTGTTTAACCGCTTTAGATGAGCCATTCCGGACGATTTGCGTTACATTCGAAATAAGACCGCAACCATGACACCATATGACGTCATACACGTAGGGAGTGTTGACTTCTTCACATTAATGGATTGATGGTGGCAGCTAGGTCTGTCACTTGTAATTTATTGAGCAAATCGACAGTGAGTGATTTATAATGCCTGTTGAATTACGGGTTGCGGACCGCACCTTGACCTGACCTCGCCACGACCCGACACAATCATTCTCAGCACGTCGACTTCCATAAAATGATACTTAAGACTCCATTACGAGACGGTAGCAATTTATTTCTATTACATATCTCTTGGCGACTACAACTGTATCCTGATATTCCCGAGAGCGTTTTCATATATATCCGGCGCTTATCCACGCAACTTTCCTTGTTGTTCTTCCTCAAGGTTTCTTTACTTTCCTCTTGACAGTTGCGATTACAAGCAGTTTCGCAATTGTCGACAGAAATAGTATTACAACATGTGTGTGTGTGTGTGTGTGTGTGTGTGTGTATGTGTGCGTGTAACCTATTTAGTAGTTAATAAGTAATTTTAAAATATATCAAAAGGTAAGCACCTGGTAACAGGAAAGAGGAGTTCCTAACAAAACTTACGCTTTCCTAAATATTTATTGGCCCTATTTTTATTGTTCTCCCCGATTCTAGGACCTACCCAGCCTACCGGGTTTATTTTTCGAGGGCAAAGCGGCCGGAGCGTAGAGTTAACAATTTACCTCCTTAAAGTGTGGAGCTATACCTCTACTCCCGCTATATGCCTTTATGGTATGAACATGGAAAACCTTACCTTTTACCTTCACAGAACGCCCCCCTTCAGTGAGATTCTGCGTACGTAAAATTCGTCCGGTATAGGCCTAACCATAAAGTTGAATTTTGCAAAATTGTTACTTTGACAAATTTGTATATTTTAAGGGATCTATTATGAAGCATGTTCAGTAAGTAAGTTTCTCAAGCCTATAAGTTTCGTGTTAAGCAAGCACTGCATTTTCCGTTAGGGGTTGGCACTTGTAGTGGCGGTAACACGCAACAGTTGGCGCAAGAGTAAGTTGGATGCTATCCATGAATAAGTTGATGTGCCGTGGCAACAGCATTAGAAACGTGGTTCTGCGAAGAAGTTCGTAGAGTGATTCGATTTGTGTGGGCGAAACATGTATCACCTATTGAAATTCACCCCTCAGTTGATAGACGTGTGTGATATTGGCGTAATGATAGTGTTTCATGTCAGATATGGTGCAGCGAGCTCGAATATGATCGGATATCAATGACGATGATCGCACTGGCCGGCCGACCACATCAAGGGCGGATTTCAACGTAGCGCGAGTGGAAGGACTGATTTTATTAAAATAATGAATCACACTTTGAGATTTATCCGCTGAACTGGCTTTATTCATCGGAACTGTACACAGCAATGTCCATGAAGAACTGAGAGAGAAAGAACCGCTTTGCAACGGGATATTTGAACTCTTGCCAAGATGGGGTAAATGTGTCAGTGTTCTCGAAGAATATGTTGAAAAGAAATAATACTTCACTGAATGAATGGTCTACATTTAACGTTGTAATATCTTTCTCGTTTAGTTTTTATGACATATGGAACCTTAATTACTGAACATCGTTTGTACCATGTATCATTTCATGGCGCAGAAGGAAATGTCGCTATTGTCGCGCGTCCTGCATGTTCCTAATAATTACAAAAGGTACGGGTTTTGGTGCCGTTATTTGGCGTATCGCTTGTACCAAGTTGTGTGAAAATATGCCGGCTAAAAATTTAAGTTTGGAAATGTGCGTTTGTGCGCTCAAATGCACTGCTTGACGACCTCAGAGGCTTACTTTCCCCCTTGGGGTGGAAAATGGATTATAAGTCAGTTTTGCGGTGAAGTTCAGAGAAGGAATAATGCGTGATGTTGCCAGATACTGTTAGTACCGCGTGTGTTTTCCAGAATACTCAGCAATTCGATGTGTGCTCGGTAGAACTTAAAGTGCCAAAATTGAACACGGTTCTTGCTTTTTAGAACGGTGTAGACCACTGTATTTTAATGCGTATGCAGTGAAAGTTACCTCGCAGGTTACCTACGCTTTAAGTCGGAAACAACGTCGTCTTGGCCGTATTGCTTACCGAGGCACTTGGAAGGTTCGTTCTGACCGACGAGCTTGTTCTTTTTTGTTTTCATTTCTCCTCAGAATCCAATACGGCTGTGGTTCCCATTTGCCTTCCTGTTCGATGGTACCGGACATACAGCGTCCGGAGGATGAAGGTGACAGCACACCATTTAGTGATGAAGTAAAGAATGCCATGGGGCACTGGTCCCACACGCCATACGTCGTCTTGATATCTTGTTAAATCATGCACAGGGGCAGCTTTATCTCTTAGTACTCTTTAAGTCTGGTTGCATGAAGAATTAGGACACGTAGGTTGGATGGGAACAGTTCATTCATATTTTTCCCAAGGAAATCTGTCAGTTTTATGGCTGATGCAGAAGTAGAATAATAAATTTTAAATGTGTTTGAAGTAATGTGTTATGAAAACGTGAAATGAATCTCACTGTCTCAGAATGGTTTTTTCGTTGTAGTTTCATTATTAGGTGCTTTATGTTGTAGGTTTACGAGTTTGCATTGCTTCTGTGTTAGGTAGCGCCTTATACTTGTTCTGGCAAAACTATGCCTAACATATCAGCAAGGCATAAATGAAACATAGTGGGAAAACATGTGTTCTTAGGTGACACTTTCGGTACAGTTGCTCCAAAATAAAGGGCTGAGTAGAAGGCAAGGCGGGTGTCAACGAGTCAGTACCAGTTCCAGCGATTATAAACCACTTTACTGTGAATGAAGAAGCTAGATGTAAATTCGTCACCGCGCTTGATTAAACACTTTACCACAAAGACGTGAAGCAGTGGAAATGTATTTTATCGCACTTTGTGGTCAAATTATCACTCCGGCCGCTTCAACCCCGAGGAAGCAGCCCTCGGTAATAACGAATTGGAGCCTGTACAGGTCCCAGAACATGTCCCGACGCTGTGAAGAAGACAAATATGCCTCCGCCGGGAATTGAACCCCCCCTTTTTTTTGTCGTCTAGCCATAGTCTGGTCACTGTAATGACAGGTATGCTGGGTCCCACACTCGACGACGAAAACAGGTACGAATGTAACCACGAAAGGACTTCCTTGGCTACCTCTGCAGTGCGGAGGTAATCTGCGTTTGTCGTGTACTTGAAGTCGGTTTCGTCTTTTCTTCAATGCTGGAAAGGTTTGATGTTTTATTTTTATGCTACGGATATTTGGAAATAAAAAGGGAAAGGTTTTTACCGTAGCTGTAGGGAAAGTGAATCTGTGTGGCTGCGTGTTTGGTGTGAGTGAAGGGATAGAATATGTTAGATTATTTTAACCAGGTGTTTGTTTCTTCAGCGTAGGTGGATCTTGGTAGAACTTCCATTCTCGAAATGTCATTTCGCTTCAGGGAACGTTGTTTCACATCCGCCTTAATTTCAAACGCGTTTGAGCACGTAGGCTGCTCATTTACTATGTTAATGTAATGGGAATTCGCCTTTTCAACCCAGAGAGTCTGTCTTGGCGTTCTGCATAGGTGAAGTTGGTGACCAAATGATATTGGATGCGAACCATCTTAGTGGTATGGTTCGTTGGTTTTCTGTCACATATTGATACAGCTTTCGCTTTCCGAACGCCCTTTCTGGGCTTGTGACATGAATTACTTTTCATATAATTAAAAATGTAACAAGTCATTTGTGGAAAGTTAAGTAATAATTTTGCAAGTTTGTCCGGAAGGAACTTAATAAAATGCGCTTGTAACCAAATTATTACTGACTGCTATAGGTCCATTGAAATTGAAAGGAAAAATTGTTGACAGTTTCCATGTTTGACTGTAGTTCTACATATTATCCTTCCCTTCATTCACTTTGTACTACAGAGCCCTTGAGAAACGCTTGAAATTGCGATTTTACTGATTATGCACTCTATGTATTTTTGTCGGTAAAGACGATAATGAATGAAGCATAAACACATTTTACGTGTGTGTGCCACCTTGTGACTCTGTTTTTAACAACTGCTCATACTGCCATATATTGAAAGAATAATATCAGTGGTAATCGATTAAGATTACTACTGATATCGATCGACCTAATCGACAAGAATTCCTAGAAGTCGAACCTGAAGGGAAGTAAATGCAGACGAGATAGGCCCTTATATATTTCAAAATGAAGTGGAAAAAGATATGAAGGAGTTAAGGGATAAGAAGGCTACAGGAAGCGATATGCGTGGGGATGTACCCAAACTGTCGGAAGAGATGGGCTGAGACTAGTGACACAACTGACCAACAATATGTACGAAACTAGAAAGTGATTGCCTTAAAGAAGAAGCTAAAAGCTGCATATTGCAGTGACCATCGTACATGCACCAAAGATAGTAGCGAGGATACTTAAAAGAAGGATTGCAAGGAAAATTGAGGCTGTACTTGGAGATCAGATTGGATTTGATAGAGGAAAGTGAATTAGGGATGCGATGGGGATGAAGAGAATATCAGAACGAACTTTGGCCATAGCTGAGGAACTGTGTGCTTGCTTCATAGACTGACAGAAGGACAAGTAATTCGCACTGTGAAATATGCAGATGACCTTGTGTTACTGGCTCAGAAGAAACGAACTCATTAAGGGGGAAAAACTGTGGAATTGAAATGAATGTGGAAAATCTAAGGTAATGAGAATCTCAAGACAACCATCCGCAATGCAGATTATGATAGAGCAAAAACAACCGGCCAGTGTGGGATATTTCAGCTATTTGGATAGTAGGAGACAAATTATGCAAAATGTACACGTGAAATTAAATCTAGAATGGCCATGCCAGAGCATCATTCAACAAGATGACTCTCTTCACCAGTAAATTGGACTTAAATTTAAGGAAAAAAACTATTAAAATGCTACATTTGGAGCATAGCTTTGTACGGTGCTGAAACTTGGACATTTAGGAGCGCAGATCAGAAATACCTGGAAAGTTCTTAAATACAGGGTTATCGAAAAAGATGGACGGGATTTGAAACTGCTATAACTTAAAAAGTACTGGACGGATTTACACGTTTGGCGTCTTAAAATGTTCAGAAAAGTTTAAAGTTTTAGACTTACCTTAGTACATTTGTAAATTAATGATTT
>Ga0209629_10004533_pt1 | contig 10300 bp, 4 predicted proteins | sample TergutCu122P5_FD_187286 | JGI IMG/M metagenome (GOLD analysis project Ga0209629, IMG submission 187286) | Cubitermes ugandensis P5 segment gut microbial communities from Kakamega Forest, Kenya - Cu122 P5 (SPAdes) (version 2) | ecosystem: Host-associated > Arthropoda: Insects > Digestive system >... | reverse complement strand
TGTGCAAAGAGCAAATGATTTTATCTAAGCCAATGGTGGTATTATTACATAATGTGTACTGATAAAATTTGTCCCATTAATGCAAAGCACCAACATAGTGTAGCCCTGTCTCTCTCTCTCTCTCTCTCACTCTTGCACCTATACATCATTTGCTATGTTGTCAGTTGGTTTTAACACAATGCACTTTTGTCTCTCCCTTAAATGGATACCCATTTCCAATGAGCCTAATACTTCTAGAGAGGTGACTATTGAAGTGGTCTTTTGCTTGGACTTGCTCGGCTTTTTAACTCTTCTTTTTTACCCAGAAGACGAATCATGTTAAAAGTAAAACTTTATATGAACCAAATCATAGCACTTTCAAGGCATTACGTAATTATACAGAATTATTAGATGTTCATTATGGGTACCTATTTAAGATTTCTTCCTCTGCGTAGAATGTTTAGACACTAGGTAGATTAAAAAAGTTTCCAGATCTATTAGGCAAATAGTTTGCATCATGATGCATAAAATATTAATGGAAGGAGAAAAAAGATGACTTTTATATTCCAGTTGAGCTTAAAAGAGTACAGTTAAAAATGGTTTTATTTTTTGCCTGTTTAAAGATTTCTTCAGGTGCAGTGATGGCACAGGAGGTCAGGAAACCTTTTTTCTCCTCCGTATATATATTTATGTCAGTAACGTTGTACTTCATTATGTATCTCATTAGTGATTCCACCACTGTTAATGGCTGTGGTTTCGGATAGGTAACAAAATATTACAAACTCCCTACTTTTTTTTTGTGATGAGATTAAGAGTCAGTGGTGAAGTCTCTCAGGACCTTGTCCCCGTGACATGAACATCAACCATTTGTCTAAGGCAAAGAAAACCGGTAGATGCCCATCCCTCTACCCCCCCTGTTTGTGTTCTAGCCAGTGAACTGGTGTGAAGACAAAATATTGTGCCCTTACCCATGACCTTTCTGGACAGACCTGGTGTCATCATGATTGACAGAATGTTTCCAGCTTGGTCACAGGATACTGGTGGACTTGGAAACAATCTGTGTGAGGCCAGGATAACCTTCTATGTGGCATGTCCTTGTTTCAGTTTAATTTTCAATGCAGGGAGTAGTTTACAATTGAGCTCAGAGCAATAATCAGAAACTATTTATTATATGTATCTTGATTTCAGTGAGAGTCAGATGAATCAGAAGTGATATATGTCATGGAGCACAGGGGCCTTAACATTAATTCTATGCTGACAACTTTTTTAATGAAAGAAATGGAAAAACTTTGAGTTGTATATATTTTGTTTTTATTTGAATGTAAGCCCATTTGGACATTGTATGCAAGGCAATCAAGTAATACAATACTAATAACTTAACCTTTTTTCCAAAGAGAATAATCCTTAAAAATGTCTAACAATGTTGATTCTTTAGTAACAATATAAAAAACTGTTTGTATTTTAAACTGTTCTCTTAAGGGAAGCTTTGTTAGTTTGTTATGAAATCTGTACATTCACTCACTGCTGATAATAAAACAGAAGATTATGTAGTTACTGAATCTTGTTTACAAGTTTGGACATAAGAGTGGAACACCGGCCTTCAGTTTTGAGGCAGGTGCTATGTTTGGTTTTAAGATATCTAAGGGACATGGAAAGAGACCATTGATGCTACTAATTAGTGGATAAAACACTGCCTAACACTGAACATCATTTTTGTAGGAGTTGTACATAATATGTTTCTTTATTGATGCAGTGTTCAACTTGTAAATGATACATAAGTCAAATTGTTAGATTCTAGTGAAGCTAATCTTGGTTGGCTCCATATAGACCTCATTTGGCTGTAATATATGACTTGTTACTAACTGCATGACTCATTACACATGTATTGATGATGAAATTGTTTTAAAACACTGTCAGGTGTCTTCTTTACCATGTAATTACCATCTTTTATAAAAATGAGATTAACACCAGTTTTAATATACTAATTATTTGTTTTGTATATTCAAGGTGGCTGTGAAGAACAACTTAAATACATATCTCATTTTCATGGTGCATTAAGGTCTTAGGTTATCATTCTTAATCTTAAAGTCAGCCATTTGCATACAAATGATGTATAATGTAGCTTTTATTGGTATCCCTGCATCATGCCAGACAGTGGTCTCCAAAATGAAGCTATACCAAGTTTTGCCACTAGAAGATGTTTCCTTCTGTTCAATTTTGATACTTCGGTAGATTCCCTTGTTACGGAGTCTTTCAGGAGATTGTTTGGTATGCATTGTTTTTCTGACGAGACAGGTTCTGCCTATGGCACACAGGTGATGGGCAAAACCTAGAGGTTTGCAAGTCAAATTAATGTGCCAAATATTTGTAAATTGACGTTTGTGCCAATACTTTGAACCACTTCACCTGATGTGTGGTAGGACCTGAATCATCAGGTTGTAATGTTAAAAATGTATAGCTCAGGAAACTGATTGTACCTGTTGCACTGCTGACCTCTGCAGTCTTTCTTCTATGTCAGGTTCATGAAAATATTTACTGTATTGTCTCATTTACTTGCTGTTGCATAAATCCTACTGACAAGAGTTTCAATTAAGTGTATAATCATGAGGCCAAACATTCAAGTCTTCTATGATGTTATGTCATGCCTGCTGGTAAATAGTTACTGTTGTTTCAAAGAAACGGAGTGCCTTCATCTTCAGGGCCTAGAAGTCCAAGAACACTTGGCCTGTCAGACACTCAAGATGGGAGGCAGCATTATCCTCCAAAACATAGGGAGCTATTTGCCCATTGACATAGGGTAACACTGCATAAGACTTGACTTTCTAGCAACACTACTCTGAGAAGTTAAATCTTGCATAATTACAAGTGTGTTTTTAGCTGTTACGACATGGATGTATTTATTTATGAAACAAATGTATTGTGTTCTACGAGATGGGATATGTTCATTAAGGTATCACATACTTTGTAGGTTTATGACTTCAAGAAAAATTTATCTCCCCGCTTTTTTGTTATCCAGTTTAGTATTTGCTGAAATGTGCGGAGATGGATAGAGGGTTTACATGCGAACAGAGGGTGTATTCAGTTAGTCATTAGAAGTGTACAGAATACTCCCATCAACAGCTCTGAGACTAGTGTAAGACACACAGCTTGAAAGATAAACCAAATGTCATATTGATTTTGACATAACATGCCTGACATAGGAGTAACTGCACTGAAGTCACAATATTGAGATGCAAGAATACTGAATGTTAATAGACCTCAAAAACCCTCCTGAAATATCCAACCATCTGATCATAAAAATGAGAAACCCTATTGAAAACCTAAACCAAGGCTACCACAGTGCATGTGAGCGAAGAGAAGATTTTTCTAGCCTTTAATGAACAGGGTCATAACTAACATATTTAAATAAGTAAATAATTAAAACATAATAAGTAGTTGTGTAAGAATGAAACTGCATATGAGAGCATGGTTGTTCAAATCAGTATTGTTTTTATGTGTTTTTAATATTTTTTGACTGGGGAGGGTAGAGGACTAGTGTTCTAAAGGTGCCAAATTTTTATGTATTTAAACAGATACACCTGTCTATAATACAAAGTTGACCAGAACAAATGTGGTACTTTGTGATTAGAACAAATAAGTGATTCTTTTATTGAATTTGTTTCTGGTTGGAAATTTCTTAAGTGACTATAAATTAATGCTATCTGACATGGGACAAGCTAGTCATGTTTTTTATTCTCTTGTCTCCATCAATCAGGGATGGCAAAATTTGGTTAAAACATTATAGGGAGGGGAAGAAGGATGGGGAATCTTTGTAAATAGATATTATTCAGGGTGGTGCTTTTATTATTGTCATCACATGGCAAATCAAAAAGAATGAACCAAAACAAGTAAATAAACTATGAATAAAATTCTGTGTTGTTAGTGCTTCTTGCTTGCTATTAGAGTGAAATATGTACACATTTCAGCTTGTTTGTGAGCAGATTTCTAATGGGAAAAGATGTGCAAATGATTTGATGATCAGAACACCAATAATCTGGCTGATGGAGAACTGTTGAACACTACCAAATACCTGAAGTGTATGATGTTGCATGTCAACTTCATTTCCAGGAAATAAGTAGTAGTTATGATATTATAATTGTAAATCTGTGTAAAAATTAGTAATACAATTACTTGTAATTTAGTGCAAACACAATTCTGAATTTTAACGTAGTGGAACTGATTTAATTAGCCAACTGAAATTATTTAATCCCAGTATTTGTAAAAGACAATAGGACGTAATGGTTCATTGTCTTTAGTCATGTTTAACTGTCTCAGCATGGCATTTACCTCTAGAAAGAGGACTAAAAATAACACCTCTATTTCAGTTTTGTTACAAAGAAAGTATTAATTTTTTTCCCACCATTCTGAGCCACATTTCCTAGAGGATGAAATGTTGCCTGTTAACTCTCATTAGCTTAGTATGACAGTTGAGATGGTGCTCATATACACATTTCTTTCAGTACATACATGATATGCATGATACATTTGAACACTTCAGTGAATGCAAGTTACTGGATGAACAGCAACCATTTAGACAGTCTAAAGGGTTATGGAAACAAATTTGTGCAATCATCAGAAAGCTCTCAAGCTGAAATGGGTAAGGAGATATATTTGTAGGTTATTCATTTGGAAAATTAAAAAGGAACCAAAAACCAGATGTTTTATTACTGCTATTATAATAGTGTTAAAAGTAAAGGGCAATAATACTGAAGTAAAAGAAATAAAAAATGAGGCATAAAAAGACAAGTTTAGAATGCACATGTACTGCTGTCTTGTAACTATTAATACATTGTGTACTGTTTGTTTTGTTTATTAAAGTGTGTATATTTAGAAAAGAAATGATCTGACTGATGCTTGAAATAAGTCATACCTTAGTCCAGAGACCTCCTGGTAAATGGAAATCCTTCCAGCATTCACATTCATATCGCACAATTATGACTCACGAGCCACTGGCAATTGATTTGTAACTACATACAGATAGCTTCGTAATATATGAGCATCCTCTTGCAGTTTGCACAGTTACTATTCATTGATTTTTGTGTCATGGTCCAGGAGTATAATCCAGTAACTGGTGTCATATAGGAGTAGTAGTGATATACACATTTCAGCTATTGATGGTTGTATTATTGACAGCTTGGTTGTTTTGGTTCTGTGAAACTTTCATAAATACAGGAGCAATCCTCTGGTTAATCTGAAGACTTAGGTTACATTTTGGTGACTTGTTTTGAAATATTCATATTTTTCACTTGCATTTTTGTCATTGTCATCAGCATACGTTTCATTGCAATGGTGAGGAAGCTGTTACAGAGGAAGCAAAAGACGTGATATGACTGATGCAGAGCTACAGGCCATTGTTGTTTTATGAATTACCATGTATCCTTTCTCTTTTTGAAAGGGTTACACAGAATATAGGAGAGCGAAGTTACATTTAAAAGGTAGTCGGAATCATTCATTTAATACATGAGGCTTGTTCCAATGAAACCCATCTAGAGTGGAGTTGAGGCCATTGGTACACCACTTTATGCATCCTGTCCACAAAGAATTCTATAATGGAACCATTGCACGCCCAAGGCATTGACATCTCTGTTTGACCAGAGTGTATGGCCTCTAGCATTTTGTTTAGAGGGCCCAACACATGAAAATGCACACAGTAAAAGGTCCATGCTGTATGGGAGATCTCAACCCATCACAGTTTATGGACAGTAGTGTATACTAAACAGTGTGGGTCGTCTGTTGTGTAACATGACAGCGCTCCTTGTGAGCATGACAGAACATGCCAGAACACTTTTACTTGGTGGTGTGAAGCTCTGAGTTCAATGGTAGTGATGTGGAGAGATGGTGATGTTGGGGTTCTTGAACACCAGCATAAACAATCCACTGATTGTAAAGACAACAATTAGAATGACCTTCCCTGCAGATGGTTTGGACTTGAATTTCCTAGTGCAGGTAGAGGATGAATGTTCACAGTGCCTGCTCTCAGCTTTTGCCTTTGCTTGAAAGTGGTGGCATCACATGTTATTACCTGCCACAATCCATCAGAGAAGTGCATCTTCCTCAGCCTGGTAGCACTGCTGATACTCTGGAAGTAGTACCATGTGGTGTTGCCTGTGACTATATGTGTTCGTTTGTGTGAATCATTCTGTGAACATTTGTGATTTCCTAGGTGTTACATGATTTTATGCGTAGTGCTAACACTTCTATTGAATTGCACTGCTAGTGCAGGGATGCTCCAGTGCCTCTGCATGAACAGCTTTCTTCACTTTTGCAACATTGTTGGGTGCCGTATCAATGTGGGCATTGCCTGGCCATGTCTAATTATTCATTCATTGCACACCTGAATGGTACAAATCCTTGATGTCACCTTACCACTATTGACAACCCTCAGCACCAAAGAAGTGGGTGACTGTGTTGGTTGAACTGATGCTGCTCCTGCACTTCTCTCATTTGTTCTTTTTCAACCATTCTGTTGCACAGCTTATGGTCAGTGTTGTGCTGCATGCAGCACAATGTGCTCACATGCAACTCGCTGTATCACCTAGTAGGAGTGTCAGAAATGGGTTGCTTTTAACAAACTTCATGACACTCAAAAAAATTAAAAGATTTATGCCAGAGGCTTTATTAGAGTACTGCAGCAATCTGCGATAATCCGTGATATGTGGACCACACAGATAACATGTAATCCCTGTGTTCAAAATAATTCATGTAATTTTGAGTTTGGAGGTGCGAAAAGCAAGGAGGGTTCTTCTGGGGGATTTCAGGGCTTCTTTCTGTGGTAGGTCAGTAAGGTTTAATCTCAGAAGAGGAGGCAGGAGGAGGAGAAGACCCTGAAATAGGCAATTATGTAAGGGTTGCTGAGAGGGGAAAGCCAAGTTAAGCTTGTCCTTTAAAAGAGGCTTCTTACATTCCTTCAAGGTGTGATTGATTGTTTGATTGATTAGCAATTGGGTTTGAGCCTTTTCGGTTCCGATGCACCTAGTCCTTAAAAACGGACCCTCTGTGCCCCATAATGTAATTCTAGTTCAAGGGAACCCTGTTCCATATCGTCTCCAAGCTTAAGACTCTTAACACATTCACTGCCAGCTATTTAAATACCCAGGGGCATTAAAATGCCAGCCACTTAAAGGGTCCACAGCCCCTTCTTTCTTGATTTCAATAAAAAATACACGAAAACTATATGAGATAAAGACTTGAAATTTAGAACATACCTTCAGTAATGTTTCACTGTGTGATAATGTGTGTAGCAGCCTTCTCTATCTGAATCACTGTCATTTACAATTTCATTCACCACATCAGCTAATTATTCTTCAGTTCTAAATCCAATTGTTTTTCTTATCCTAGATGCCATGTTGCACTGAGAAGTATAAACTATCGCACATGCACAACTTCACGTATAAAAGATTCTTTATAGATTGCAGCCAGAGGCAGCCCACACTCCCTCTGAGCATAAGGAAAAACATGGGTTCATTATATCGCAATGTAAGCGTAATAAACTATAAAAGGGATAAAGATAATGTCACCTAGACATACTGAAGCTTCTGTATAAGTTTCCCGCCTATAATGACAGGTCACGTATCTGATTTAAGCTGAAAGAGCGGAGCACGCGCGATTGAAAAATTAGATCGGCTAAGGTCGACGCTGGCGATTTTAAGCATGAATTATTAAATTGACTAAGGTCGACTATGGCAGTGAATGTGTTAATATCCCAGATATACATGTCTGAGTGCAGCCACAGCTTCATGCTCACAGAGAATGTGGGCTGAGGTTTCATCCTCTGCTCCACGCCTCCTACATAAGGGACTCTTAGTTAGCTCCATTAAGTGAAGATGTCTTCTCAGGGTGTTATGTCCAGTAAGATAAGAAGGTCAGTAATGACCACTGACAGTGTCTTGTTAAAGGACAGTAGCTTGGTCTTAGCAGTCGGACTAGGGCCCGCAATCAATTCTTGAGCCTGTTTCTTAGTACTACTAAGACCTCGCCACCTTGTCAAATGCTGGTTATCCATCCAGTATTTTATTTTTCTTCTTGTATTTTGTCTAGAGACCCCCAGAGATGGCTCAGGTCCAACAATCTTTTGAACAGAACTTGCAGGCTTTTGGGGAGGGGGAGTTGACATTATCCATGTGCACATCGTTGGGATGGGCTAATCTCTGTAGCTTACTTGATTTTTGTATCCATGAAAGGAATTTGTGATTCCTGTTGACCTGTCTGTTTCCAGCCTCTGATTGGCCACTTGCTCTCTGCAGTTCGTTTTCCTCCACTTTAATGTAATGGGACCCTTTCCCTTCTTGGCCCACTTGGATCTACATATTGGAGAGCACAGTATTTGTCATAAACCAAAAGACCACTGTGTGAATCTTCACTACAATAAAAGGCTCAAGTCTCACACTAATGTAGTTAGTGTCCAGTCTTCTCACAAATTATTATGCTGTTATCTTTCTTAAACTCTTCATGTGCTAATGTCTGGTGGACCACATGTGTGCAGTTTGTTCATTTGACAGCACTTGAGCTGTCATACACACCTGAACCTTGTAACGTATTTGTAAAAGTCAGGCCTGTGTTCCATTATGCTGTTGTGTTACAGCATAATGTGCATATGTATACCCTTAATACTTGCATGTATTTTTAAAATCCCAGTTATTCTTGTTTTTTGCTGTTCCTTTTCAGATAATTTTGTTGCTGATATTCTCTTTCCTTGTTCGTAAAATGTTTTAATAATAGTTAATATTGATCACATAAATAAGACACTAATGGATATTATGAAAGAAGCTCAGCAGGACCAGAAAATTAAAGATGCAACTAAAACAATATGGGGGAATTGTTATAAAATTGTGATAGATATGTTTAATACAATAGAAAAAGAAAGTAATGTAACAGAGGAAACAAATATGTCATATACAGAAAGTTAAGATTGCAGATAAATTAAGTCATTAAAAAATGGATTTAAAATTTCACAATTATGTTTACATAATAGATCGCGTATGAAACAGTTTATCACCATTTCTTCCAATTTCCATTTCTTTTGTGCATGTTTTACCTTCCCACATCACTGTCATTATCATCATTCGTTTATTATCTGTCATATATGACAATTATGTAATATTTTTATTTGAAATTTTTATTTAGATAATCATTTGTTTCCTGTTTCACTAGTAGAGAGCTATCTGTATGGCTCTACTGCATGTCTTCTGATGCAACTTGCATATATTTATTCACAGACAACACAAAAGCAAAGCTTGAGTATAGTCTTCCCATTGCCCTTTTATGCATGTTACAGTGTGTAGTCCAGACCATAATTACAAACATATTTTGCCCAACATGGCTTATTTAGCATACACATATCAAGAGCTGACTGCGACTTGTTATGGATATTGAGTCATTTACTTTTATTTATTGCTGCCATTAGTCTTAATGCGCTGCAGCATTTTGCTTCTCTCCATGCATCTTGTTCCGTGTCATATTTTGTTGTTGCCAAGAATTACATATGATTTTGTGTTTGTTTATAAATGTACATAGTTGGTATTTATTAATTTCATGTTTATGTTTGTCATTAATTGAAACATTGTTAATTAAATGAAACTTATTAAGATTTTTAAACATCTCAATCACTCAAGCACACTGCAGCACGTACTGCTATTTTGTTAATTTTATTTCACACGGAGGAAATCGTACGTGCTACGTATATGTAAATATACAAAGTGGATGTATGTTTCACACATAAGATTAACATAGGGTTGCTTAATGTGAATACAAAACATTAAAAACAAGTAACTACTGTGACAGACACATATTGTGACTTCACTGTTTGTGATTGTGTGAAATGTTGTGAATACACTAGTCATATCACATGTGCATTATGAGTAGGTGGAATGTAATTAAACAGACAACTGCAATACATGTCATTGTGTTCTTGAGTGTTGTATGTGTTTATATTTCTAATAAATTTAATTTTTTTAACAGTGTTTTAAAGAATGACAAACACAAACATAATAAATAAAAAACTAACAGTGCATATAAATGCACACTAAATCACATGTAGTTCTTGTAATAAAAAGAAACACTGAAGATGATGCCTGGAAAGGTATAAAAATGTATTGTTGGTGGTAAAAAGTGATATGGGTTGAGTGTATGAAGGCTCTTGTTGGAGATGAACTAAGTGAACTAATTGAATCAATGGCATGGAAGGAATTACCGTATTTTCTGGCCTATAACGCGCGCGTTATCTATACAAAAAGGATCTGAAATCGTAAAAAATGAACATGCGCGGTATACGTTAGAAAGATTT
>Ga0209629_10004530_pt1 | contig 10301 bp, 6 predicted proteins | sample TergutCu122P5_FD_187286 | JGI IMG/M metagenome (GOLD analysis project Ga0209629, IMG submission 187286) | Cubitermes ugandensis P5 segment gut microbial communities from Kakamega Forest, Kenya - Cu122 P5 (SPAdes) (version 2) | ecosystem: Host-associated > Arthropoda: Insects > Digestive system >... | reverse complement strand
ATCCGCACCCCCCCTGTCATCCGCACCCCCCATTTGTCATCCTGAGCTTGCGAAGGATCTTACGCCTTTAACTATTCCAAATTATCTAGCTTCTAGCCTCTATTCCCCCTTCAACCTCTCGACGTTTCGCGCCACTTCCTCCAAATCCACGGCCCGCCGCGCCGCGCCCGTATCCATCGCGGCCTGGGCCACGGCGCGGGCCACTGCCGGGGCGACGCGCGGGTCGAAGGCTTTGGGTATCACGTAATCGGGCCGCAGGGCGTGGGCTCCGCTTCCGCCGGCCGGGGAGACCAGGCCCGCTATCGCGTAGGCCGCCGCGACCTTCATCCGCTCGTTTATGCAGGAAGCGTCCGCGTCCAGCGCGCCGCGGAACACGCCCGGGAACGCCAGCACGTTGTTGACCTGGTTGGGGTAGTCCGAGCGGCCCGTGCCGACGACCGCCGCGCCCGCCGCCAGCGCCGCTTCCGGCATAATCTCCGGCACGGGGTTGGCCATCGCGAAGATGACGGGGTCTTTGGCCATGCCGCGGATCATCTCCGGCGTGACCGCGCCCGCCGCCGAAACGCCGATAAAGACGTCCGCGCCTTTCAGCGCGTCGGCCAGGCCGCCTTTCAGCTTATCCCGGTTGGTTTTCCCGGCTATCTCTATTTTATACGGGTTCATTTTGACCGCGCGGCCCTCGTAAATCGCCCCGGCGCTGTCGCACATGACGGCGTTTTCCAGGCCCATGCTCATCAGCAGCTTGATTATCGCCATGCCCGCCGCGCCCGCGCCGGACGTGACGATACGCGCGTCCTCCAGCCGCTTGCCGACCAGCCGCAGGCTGTTCAGCAGCCCCGCCAGCGTGATAATGGCCGTGCCGTGCTGGTCGTCATGGAAAATGGGGATATCGCATATCTGTTTCAGCTTCTCTTCTATATAAAAGCAGTCCGGCGCGGCTATATCCTCCAGGTTGACGCCGCCGAACGTCGGCTCAAGCAGTTTGACCGTTTCGATCAGCTTGTCGTTATCCCTCGTATCCAGGCAGACCGGGTACGCGTCCACGCCCGCGAACGCCTTGAACAGCACGCATTTGCCCTCCATCACGGGCAGGGCGGCGCGCGCGCCGATATCGCCCAGGCCCAGCACCGCAGTGCCGTTGGAGACGACCGCGACCGCGTTGCCCCGGTTGGTGTACCTGTTCAGGTTGGAAACATCCCGCGCTATCTCCAGGCACGGCTCCGCGACGCCGGGGGAATACGCCAGGCTCAGATCCCGCGAATCCCGGACGGGCACTTTGCAGCGGACGGATATCTTGCCCCGCGCATCCAGGTGCAGTTTCAGCGCGTCCTCTTTTAATCCCATATTATCAGCCTTTCGTAATAATCGTCAATAATAAGCATACCTTTATGTACGCCCCAAGTCAAGCGTGACTTGACACAAGCCCTATAAAATTGTATAATGTATGTATCAAGAAAAGCGCGCGGAGGGCGAAATGCCTGACATTTTAGAGCGGTACGTCAGCGCCGGCAAGCAGCTTATGGATTACTTCGGCTGCCGCGGCGACTATTTTCTGAGGGTCATGACCGGCAGCGAATGGAACGCGCTGTTGGACGACACGCTGCCCATGCTCCGATACCGGGACGGCAAAGGCGGCGCCGTCGTAAGCGCCGTAATCGTTAAAAAGGACGGCGCGCCGCTGGTCTATCCGGCGGAACGGCTGACTATGATAATCGCCATAGACTGCGTGAAGATAGGCTTTATTTTTAACAACGCCGATAAAAACGAGAAGCTTTGATTGTTCAAGACAGGAGACGCGGATGAAACAGCTTGACAAGATTTACAGCCACCTGGACGTGGAGGACAGGATATACGCCGGGTGGATGGAAAAGAACTACTTCCACGCGGAGGTCGATTATTCCAGAACGCCCTATACAATCGTGATACCGCCGCCCAACATCACCGGGCAGCTTCACATGGGCCACGCGCTGAACAACACCCTTCAGGACATCATCATACGCTACAAGCGTATGCGCGGCTATAACACCCTCTGGCTGCCGGGCACAGACCACGCCAGCATCTCCACGGAGGTGCGCATAGCGGATGAAATGGCCAAAGAGGGGCTGACCAAGAAGGACATAGGCCGCGAGGCTTTTTTGGAGCGCGCGTGGAAATGGAAAGAGGTCTACGGCGGGCGCATATTGCAGCAGCTTAAAAAGTTCGGCTCCTCCTGCGATTGGGCGCGCGAACGCTTCACAATGGACAAGGGGCTCTCCCGCGCGGTGACGGAGGTGTTCTGCCGCCTGTATGACAAGGGCTGGATTTACCGCGGCGAAAAGCTGATCAACTGGTGCCCGAAATGCCGCACGACCATCTCCGACGCGGAAGTCAACCACGAAGATATGACCGCGTTCCTTTATCACATCAAATACCCGATAGAAAACACCGGCGAATACCTGACCTTCGCCACAACCCGCCCGGAGACCATACTGGCCGATACCGCGCTGGCGGTGAACCCGGAGGACGAACGGTACAAGCGGTTCGTCGGCAAAACGGCGGCGGTGCCCATAGTAAACCGCGTTATCCCGGTAATCGCGGACGACTACTGCGACATGAAGTTCGGCACGGGCGTCGTCAAGATAACGCCGGGCCACGACCCCAACGATTTCCTGGTCGGCGAGCGCCACAACCTGCCGATAATCAATGTGCTGAACGACGACGGCACGATGAACGAAAACGCCGGGGAATATGCCGGCATGGACCGCTTCGAGTGCCGGGAGAAGGTGCTGGCGCGGCTCACCGCGCTGGGGCTGTTCGTCAAAAAAGAGGAGCTGACCCACTCCGTCGGCGTGCACGAACGCTGCGGCGAGGTCATCGAACCGCTGATCAAACTGCAATGGTTCGTCAAAATGGACGACATGGCCAAACCCGCGCTGGACGCGCTCAAAACCGGCAAGCTCAGGATCATACCCGAGCGCTTTGGAAAAATATACTCGCACTGGCTGGAAAATATCCGCGATTGGTGCATCTCCCGCCAGCTCTGGTGGGGGCACCGCATACCGGCCTACTACTGCGCGGACTGCGGGCATATCGAGGTGGCGCGCAGCCGCCCGGAGAAATGCTCAAAATGCGGCTGTTTGAATCTGACGCAGGACGAGGACACGCTGGATACCTGGTTTTCCTCCGCGCTGTGGCCGTTTTCGACATTGGGCTGGCCGGACGAGACGGAGGACCTGAAATACTTCTACCCCACCAACCTGATAGTCACCGCGCAGGATATCATCTTCTTCTGGGTCATACGCATGATGTTCTCCGGCATAGAGCAGATGGGCGAGGTGCCGTTCCACGAGGTATTCATCAACGGCATCATCCGCGATTCCCAGGGCCGCAAAATGAGCAAATCCCTGGGCAACGGCATTGACCCGCTGGATCTGATACAGGATTACGGCGCGGACACGCTGCGCTTCACGCTGGTGACCGGCACCGCCCCCGGCAACGACAGCCGCTTTTACTACGAGCGGATGGACGCCAACCGCACGTTCCTGAACAAAATCTGGAACGCGACGCGGTTTGTGATGATGAACCTCGGCGACGCAACCACCGGCCAGACGCCCGTAGGGAACGGTCTTGACCGTTCCGCGCTGACTCAGGAGGACAAATGGATCCTCTCCCGCCTGAACACCGTCACCGCGGAGGTCACGCAGAATATCGAGGACTACGAGATCGGCCTGGCCGTGCAGAAGATATACGACTTCATCTGGAGCGAGTACTGCGACTGGTACATCGAGATGGTCAAGCCGCGGCTTTATAACCCCGGCGACGCGACGCGCGGCGCTGCGCTCTGGACGCTCAAACACGCGCTGATAACCGCCCTGAAATTGCTGCACCCGTTCATGCCGTTCATCACGGAGGAGATTTTCACCTCTATCCAAAACGATGAAGAGACGATTATGTTCTCCAAATGGCCGGAATACGACGAGGGCCTGAACTTCCCGGCGGAGGAGCGCGCCGTCTCGCTCGTGCGGGACGCCATAAGGGGCATACGCAACCTGCGGCTGGAAATGGGCGTGCACCCGACGAAGAAATCGCGCCTGCGCGTGGTTTCGGAGGACGCGGATATACGCGCGGCGTTCGAAAACGGCGTGCCGTATCTTAAATCATTGGGCTTCGCCTCGGAAGTCGCCGTGTCGGATAAAATCGATTCCGGCGAGCAAAACGTGCCCATAGTCGTGCAGGGCGCGACGCTGTACCTGCCCTTCGCCGAGCTGGTGGACGCGGAGAAAGAGCGCGAACGCCTGACGGCCGAGCGGGACAAGCTGCTTTCGGAGGTAGCCCGCGTGGACGGCAAGCTGGCCAATCAGGGCTTCGTCTCCAAGGCCCCGGCCAGCCTGATAGATGAAGAAAAGCGCAAGCGCGTGAAATACGCGGATATGCTGCAAAACGTGGAAAAGCAGCTGGAGGCGCTGTCCGTATAGGAGTTTGGTATGAAAAATCTGGCCGTTTTGCTTATGTTCTCCGCCGCCGCGTTCACACTGACCGCCTGCGGCCAAAAGAAAGGCGATATCATGTCCCCGCTGGCTCCCGCCGCCGCGATATCAACCGATACAAACGACCTGGCGGATATATATTTCGCGGGCGGCTGTTTCTGGGGAACCGAGGAATACTTCTCCCGTATGCCCGGCGTTTATGACGTGACGTCCGGCTACGCCAACGGAAATGTCGCGAACCCCACCTATGAGCAGGTCTGCCGCGGCGGCACGGGCTTCGCGGAGACGGTGCACGTGCGGTACGACCCGAACATCATCAGCCTGACGGCGCTGACGGAGCATTTTTTCAAGATAATCGACCCGTTGAGCGTTGACCGGCAGGGCGCGGACGCCGGCAATCAGTACCGCTCCGGCGTTTACTACGTAAACGAGGCGGATAAACAGGCCATTCAAAGCGTATTCGACGCCGAACAGCAAAAATACGGCGCCAACGATAAAATCGCGGCCGAATTTATGCCTTTGAAAAATTTCTATCCGGCTGAGGAATACCACCAGGATTACCTGGTAAAAAATCCCGGCGGCTATTGCCATGTGGATTTCAGCTCGTTAAACGATTTGCTGGCCGAAGAAAAGCCGGGCCCGGCAACCGTTGACCCGGCCAAATACACAAAGCCCGCGGACGCGGAAATCAAGGCGGCGCTGACGCCCATGCAGTACGCCGTGACGCGGCAGGGCGCGACGGAGGAGGCGTTTTCCGGGGCGTATTACGCCAGCCACGCGCTGGGCCTGTATGTGGATATCGCGACGGGCGAGCCGCTGTTTTCCTCGGCGGATAAATTCGATTCCGGCAGCGGCTGGCCGAGCTTCACAAAGCCGATAGACCCGGCCGTGATCGTTGAGCGCGATGACACCAACTACGGCATGAGCCGGACGGAAATCCGCAGCCGCGTGGGCGATTCGCACCTGGGGCATTTGTTTACAGACGGGCCCCCCGCGAAGGGCGGCCTGCGGTACTGCGTCAACGGCGCGGCGCTCCGCTTTATCCCATACGAGGGCATGGCGGCGGCGGGCTACGGCGAATTTATGCCATTTTGTAACAGTTACGGCGGAGACAACCAATGATTGCGGGTCAAGCCCGCAATGACGGTTGTGATAAAATACATTGGTAGGTGAATAAAATGTGTACATGCGGTAATGAAACCACAGCCGACCTCTCCAAATTGGAGCCGACGCTGGAAAAATACGGCGGCGCCCCCGGCAGTCTTATCACCATTTTGCAAAAGGCGCAGGATATATACGGCTATCTGCCGATGGACGTCATTGACTATATTTCGGAAAAAATGGGCGTCAAACCGGCCAAAGTGATGGGCGTGGCCACGTTTTACACGCAGTTCAGGCTCAAACCCATCGGCAGGTACCTGATTATGCTGTGCCAGGGCACGGCCTGCCATGTCAACGGCTCCGAGGGCATCGAGGAAGCCATCTGCGAGGAATTGGGCATAGTAAACGGCGAGACCACGGCGGACGGCCTGTTCACGCTGAATAACGTGGCCTGCCTGGGCTGCTGTTCGCTCTCGCCGGTGATGATGATAAACGGCGAGGCCTACGGCACACTGACGCCGGACAAGGCGCGCAAGGTTTTAAGGGGCTTGAGGGAGGCGGCTGGAATATGACGACGCAAAAGATATTAGTGGGCAAGGGCAGCTGCGGCATGGCCGCTGGGGCCGGCAAGGCGGAACAGCGCCTGCGCGCGCGGCTGGAAGAGAACAAGCTGGATGTGCCCGTCGCGACCGTCGGCTGTATCGGCATGTGCTATCTGGAGCCTATCGTCGAGGTCATCAGGGACGGCGGCGAGCGGATTACATATGTCAAGGTGGACGATAAAGCCGTCGACCGGATCATATCGGATATCATAAACGACGCCGAGCCCGCGCCCGAATTTACGGAAAAGCAGGAGGACAGGGACATCTTCGCGAAACAGGTGCGCGTGGCCCTGCGCAACTGCGGCAATATCGACGCGGAGAAGATAGAGGAATATATAGAAAGCGGCGGTTATAAGGCGATAGAGAAATGCCTTAAGACCATGACGCCGGACGGCGTCATCGCGGAGGTCAAGGCCTCCGGCCTGGCCGGGCGCGGCGGCGCGGGCTTCCCCACGTGGTTCAAATGGAACGCGGCCCGCGCGTCCAAAGGCGATAAGAAGTACGTCATCTGCAACGCCGACGAGGGCGACCCCGGCGCGTTCATGGACAGGGCCGTCATCGAGGGCGACCCGCACACGCTGATCGAAGGCATGCTTATCGCGGCCTACGCCATCGGCTCGGACGAGGGCGTCGTCTATGTCCGCGCGGAATACCCGCTGGCCATCAGGCGGCTGGAGCTGGCCATAGACCAGGCCCGCGCGAAGGGCTGTCTCGGCAAAAATATATTGGGAACCGGCTTTAATTTCGATCTGCGCATCAAAGCCGGCGCGGGCGCGTTCGTCTGCGGCGAGGAGACGGCGCTTATAGCCTCCCTTGAGGGCGAGCGCGGAATGCCGCGCCTGAAGCCGCCGTTCCCGGCGGAAAAGGGCTTCTGGCAGAAGCCTTCCAATATAAACAACGTCGAGACATACGCCAACGTCCCGTGGATCATAGGCAACGGCGGCGCGGCCTTCGCGGCCATGGGCACGGAAAACAGCCGCGGCACGAAGGTTTTCGCGCTGACGGGCAAGATCAAAAAAGGCGGCCTCGTCGAAATCCCGATGGGCCAGACCATCCGCGAGGTAATCTTCGGCGTGGGCGGCGGCATCAAGAACGACAGGGAGTTCAAGGCCGTGCAGATGGGCGGCCCCTCCGGCGGGTGCATCCCGGCGTCGCTCGTCGATACAATGATAGATTATAAGACCCTCGCCGCCACCGGCGCTATCATGGGCTCCGGCGGCATGGTCGTCATGGACGAAACGACGTGCATGGTTGATATGGCGCGCTTCTTTCTGGATTTCACCTGCAAAGAGAGCTGCGGCAAATGCATACACTGCCGCATCGGTACAAAACGTATGCTGGAGATACTGGAGCGCATCGTCAAAGGCGAGGGGCGGGACGGCGATATCGAACTGCTGTACGACACGGCCAACCAGATAAAGGAAGGCTCGCTCTGCGGCCTGGGCCAGACCGCGCCCAACCCGGTGCTGACGACCATTCGCTATTTCCGCAATGAATACGAGGACCATATATACAAACACAAATGCACCGCGCACCAGTGCAAGGCGCTGATACGCTATGAAATAGACGCGGATAAATGCACGGGCTGTACGCTCTGCGCGCGCAAATGCCCGATAAAGGCCATATCCGGCGAACTGAAAAAGCCGCACGTCATAGATAAAGACTTATGCACAAAATGCGGCAAATGTCTGGAAACCTGCAAATTCGGGGCTGTCAAAGTAGATTAAATGAGGCGGGGTGATTAACTTGAATAAACTGCATGTCAATATAAACGGCCGCGAATGCGAGGCGCTCGCGGGCCAGAGCATACTGGAGGCCGCGCGCGCGGCCGGCATAGAAATACCGACGCTTTGCCACGACGAGCGCGTCAAAACCTACGGCGCGTGCGGCATCTGCGTCGTCGAGGCGCAGGGCGTGCCGAAGCTGCTGCGCGCCTGCTCCACCGCCATATCCGACGGCATGGTCATACACACGGACACGCCGCGGACGGTTCAGGCGCGCAAGCTGGCGCTGGAATTCCTGCTCTCCGACCATATAGGAGATTGCCGCCCGCCGTGCGTGCTGGCCTGCCCCGGCAAGACGGACTGCCAGGGCTACGTCGGCATGATCGCCAACGGCGAATATAAAGAAGCGCTGAAACTCATCAAGGACAAGCTGCCGCTGCCCGCCAGCATCGGGCGCGTCTGCCCGCACCCCTGCGAGGAGGCCTGCCGCCGCCAGCTGGTAGAGGAACCAATCAGCATCGCGCAGCTCAAGTATTTTGTCGCGGATATAGACATTAAATCAAACGAAATGTTCGCCCCTGATATAAAAGAAAGCACCGGCAAACGCGTCGCCGTCGCGGGCGGCGGGCCGGGCGGGCTGACCGCCGCGTATTTCCTGCGGCAGAAGGGCCACGCCGTGACCATCTTCGACGCCATGCCCAAAATGGGCGGCATGCTGCGCTACGGCATACCCGAATACCGCCTGCCCAAGGCGGTGCTGGACGACGAAATCGAAAATATCGCCGGTATGGGCGTGGAACTCAAAAATAACGTCAAAATCGGCAAAGATATAACATTTGATGAACTGCGCGGCCGGTTCGACGCGGTGGTCATAGCCATCGGCGCGTGGAGCAGCGTGAAGCTGGGCTGCCCCGGCGAGGATATGCCCGGCGTCACCGGCGGGATAGACTTCCTCCAGGCCGTCGCGCTGGGCCAGGCGCCGGATTTCACGGGCAAAAGCGTCGCCATTGTCGGCGGCGGCAACACCGCTATGGACGCCTGCCGCACGTCCGTCCGCCTGGGCGCTGCGCGCGTCTACAACATCTACCGCCGCAGCAAGGCGGAGATGCCGGCGGAGGACATAGAACTGGAAGAGGCCGAGGAAGAGGGCGTGGTGTTCAAATACCTCACCAATCCCATAGAAATAACCGGCGATAACGCCGCCTCTGTTTCCAGAATACGCCTGCAAAAAATGGAGCTGGGCCAGCCGGACGCGAGCGGCCGCCGCTCCCCCGTGCCAATTCCGGGCGCGGAGGAAACGCTGGATGTCGACGCGGTCATCATAGCCATCGGCCAGGGCGTCGTCCCGGCGGGCTTTGACGGCGTCGAGCTGTCACGCAAAAAAACCGTCCTCGCGGATGAAAACACATTCCGCACCAATATCCCCGGCGTTTTCGCCGTGGGCGACGCCACCAACAAAGGCGCGGATATCGCGATAGCCGCCATAGGCGAGGCGCACCGGGCCTCCGACGTCATAGACCGCTTCCTGCAAGGCGAGGATGTGCCCTACAAAGCGCCGTATTACGTCACGCGCGAGGTCACGGCGGATATGCTGGCCGACCGCGGGAAGCTCAGCCGCCGCCCGATGCCGCACCAGCCCGCGGATCAGCGCCGCGCCAATTTCAAAGAGGTCAATTACGGCTATTCGCAAGAGGAGGCGCGGGCGGAAGCCGCGCGCTGCCTGGAATGCGGCTGCGCGGACTTCTTCGAGTGCAAATTGGTAAAATACGCCAACGATTATGACGTGAAACCGGAGAAATTCGCGGGTGCAAACCACAGCCGCCAGCAGGACAAGAGCAACCCATTCATACACACGAACCCGGACAAGTGCGTGCTGTGCGGCCTCTGCGTGCGCGTGTGCGACGAGGTGATGGGCCGCACGGCGCTGGGCCTGATCAACCGCGGCTTCGATACGGTCGTCTCGCCGGAGATGAGCATGCCGCTGGCGGAGACGGACTGCATCTCCTGCGGCCAGTGCGTCAACGTCTGCCCGGTCGGCGCGCTGTACGAGCATGTGAACAGCGTGAAAAACGTCCCATGCGAAGAAACGGTCACGCATTCCGTCTGTTCCTTCTGCGGCCTGGGCTGCAAGGTCGCGCTGACGTCAAACGGCGGCGCGCTTATCCGCTCCCTGCCGGACGACGCGGCGGACTCCCAGGCGCTGCTCTGCGCCAAGGGGCGTTTCGGCTTCGATAATTTGCAGACGCGGGCGCGCCTCGCCGCGAAAGCCGATATTAAACAGACGGCGGAGGATATCACAAGGCGCGCGCTGGAAATCGCCGGGAAATACGGCGCGGGCAGCCTGGCCGTCGCCGTTTCCGACAGGCTGACCAATGAGGAAATCTTCCTGATAAAACAATACGCGAACG
>Ga0209629_10004529_pt1 | contig 10302 bp, 4 predicted proteins | sample TergutCu122P5_FD_187286 | JGI IMG/M metagenome (GOLD analysis project Ga0209629, IMG submission 187286) | Cubitermes ugandensis P5 segment gut microbial communities from Kakamega Forest, Kenya - Cu122 P5 (SPAdes) (version 2) | ecosystem: Host-associated > Arthropoda: Insects > Digestive system >... | reverse complement strand
ACTTGGGACATAGGTGTTTTGGGTTATATCGGTATAGTTTAACATAAGGAACACCCTCCCGAAGTTTGGTCCGTTCCTCCTGTGACACCCTGTATATCTACACGTGATGGGGATCAAATCTGGATCATCTGAATGAGAATACCATGTAAAAGTTACTGTTTGCTTCATTGCAAGATCCTCCCATGCTTTGAGAATTAAGGGGAATGGCATTCAGGAAAACCTCTTCTCCAGTGGAAAGTAACATATCTAAGTTCAAAAGTATGCATGTATTTCTTCCACAGAGTAGAAGGCATTTAACTGTACTATTTGTACAGTGCTGCATCCTTTCAGAGATTTTATTTTTGTTTTGTTTAAATTGTTTGAACTTAATCTGTACTAATAAAAGTAATATTTACAGCATACATGAGTTCTCCATGTCACATTGAGGTAGTTTTGACTGAGAAGGAAGAGGTGGTTGCAAAGGCCACAGAAGAGGAGCCTGCAAAGAAGAAGGTGTCGAAGAAGAAGCTGGCTCGTCAGAAGGAAAAAATGATGAGGAATTAGACATAGCAGTCACAAACTGTTGGTTTACTGAAACATCAAAGAAATGCCAATAAAAATGTTGTATAAAAACAGTTTTTTTATTTATAGTGTACTAACATGTGTTTTGCATTTGTTTTTTAGACTGAAGATGACATATTTCTGTTGAATGACTTCTCGTGGCATGGTATCATGTTTATTTCTCCTCAGTCCAACAGTGTTGAGTGTTGTCACTAACATCTGCATTAGTGCAGCCCTATGTAAGCATCTCTGCATCATACTTTTCCTCTCCTGTATCCTCTGGCTGCTTTTAGCATTGAGCTGTTCCTTCCATATGCTCCATAACCACAGTTAAACAGTTTTGACTGATAATCTCTGGCCTGGAACTTGTAACATTGACCTTGTTGATTATTACAAGCCTTACCCATAGTAAGTCATTCTGCACTGCTGCATCAGAATAGTACGTATTCTAAATGGAGGTAAGAGATCAACTTCTTGCCACAGTCATATACGTTATACCCCTGGGGAAAGTCCCCAGGGTTGAAATATCCAAAAAGAATTCTTGAACATTTTGACCGTTAAAGTTGAGACCTTTACATTGTCTCAGAAACTGGGGAACATTTGCTTGGTGCCACAGCATCATATTCCAGAAAACAATCCTCAAGAATAATCTTGCTGGGAACTTTGTTGTCAGTAATAAGATTGAAAACAGTAGAAGGGTATGAAATTTATTAACCGTATGCTTCTGTATTCTGTGCTTCATTGTTGGTGAAGCAGTATTATTGCAGAAGTATATACCCCCACAGAAGATGGTGATAATGTGTAGGGGTGGATTTTATGGGAGGCATTCATGTAGACAGTTCTATATATGCATGAAAATTTTATTAGGAGATTTTGGTTGTGTAGTTATTTTAATTATAGTAATGTGAAGGAATTGATGTTGCTAGGTGAAGTAAACAAACAGCAACCCTAGGCCTTGAAAACTGGATCACTTAGTATGGGTATTATTTATTCAGGAAGTTTCTCAGTCTACAATATCCAGCCATCCAGGGTCTACCTGGAGAAGAAGATATGCTCCCTGAGGACAAAATATAATTTTTATGCCATATAACAATCTTTAACAACAACTAGTTACAATATTATAATGTTACATTTTATCGCTCAACAACTGAGTAAGCTGAAACTTTGAGCATTGGTAAATTATGTCCTTGCGTCATTCATGGCATACATATTCAACTGATCTACACAGTACTTGTTTATAATTTAAATTCAGATTATATTATTCATATAAACCTATCACAGAGTATATGTCACTGTGTCTCCTCTGACTATGGATAGGAATTCCACTGTGTCAGACTTTTGTGCAGTTAATAAACTTTCAAGGCTAAAGTGATCAGAGCTATATTTAACAATAAAATGTCCAAACAATAAAATTAGCAGCCCTAAATTTTTGTTAGCTTGTAATGGGAAACAAGTGTAATATATTTCAGCAAGGGTGTGGGGCTCTCTCAGTTATATGCCAGGGAGATTTACTGTATGAGGCTGCAATGGAATTTAATTTTAGTTCTTTCACCCAAAATTAATTTGTGCTAGTGTCTGATAAGAATGGAAATAAATAAAAAAAAAGTTTTCATTGTATATAAAATATAGTTGAATGACAGCTGATGTACAGAAAATAATTATATATAAATTCATGTCATACACAACAACAATAAAAAACAATATTAAGTGCTACAAATTAGTGGTTCATGGCTACATGTTTCAGCCACATTGCAGCCAACTTATACAGATCAAGTACCTTCAGTGTGCTTACAGTATGGGATCCCATACTGTACGCACATTGAAGGTACTTGATCTGTATAAGTTGGCCTGAAGATGGCTGCAATGCAGCCGAAACATGTAGCCATGAACCACTAATTTGTAGCACCTAATATTGTGTGTTATATTGTTGTGTATGACATGAATTTATATATAAGTATAATTGTCACACAATGGGATGGCTTCTGTAAAGAAAATAATTATGTTTTAATCTTGGGTAAAGACATTCTGTTTTGCCATCAATTATACAGTTTCTAGACTATTACAAACAACAGTTATAATTGTGTCCATAATTGTAGACTGTTATTATGGTTTAGGTAGTTGCAAAGCTTTCTGGGACAGAAGTGGATATGCTGACTCTAGCAAATGGGTTCATTCATGCCCTTACACACCAGAAATGGGTGTTGTTTTTAAGACTTAGGCAAGTGGATTGCCTTGAGCAGTAAGCTGATACACAATTAAGTGGTACTGCTGCCTACGACAATGTATGACAAACTGTCTTACAGTCCTGAATGTTCAAGTGACTTTGCAAGCTCAAATACATTAATGTATTAACAGATAACAAACAGAAGGCCTACAGCACCATGAAGTGAGGACAACATAAGACAAAGCAACAGACTGTCGCCCGTAATCATTGTTAGGCAGTGAAGATAATTGATCAAACATTTCTGTTGGTAAATGCCTTACCACCCTTGGTAGGGATCTGAATAGGCATTATTTGCCAGTACATTTTGTCAGAAATGCTGATGCTGAACAATAAGGCAACTTTGTGAGGACTGGTAGTAATTTTGCCAGAAACAGTGTTGAAGGTAAAATCTGTTTTCCCTGTATGACCCCCACAGTAAATGACTAGACTCCATGTGGAAGTTGCTGACAATGGTAACATTCAGACAAGGTCACGCTAATGGGAAGGTGATGTTACAAGCATTTTTTGACTTTTAATGAAGTCATGCATGGTAGCTTCTAGAAATGTTCCAACAACTCTATGTATACTGGCATAAATGTGTACATGGTAAAGGACAGTATTTTGAAGGCCACTGTATTTGAGGGTTGGATATTGCTGCCAGATAGGTATATGTTTCCTTAACAGAATGTAAGTTGTCTATATAACTGATATTTGTTATTTGAACACAACAGAAATGGAAAAGTTCTCTTTGAAAGAGGGGCTGATGGAAAGATTTTCATAGAAAATGACTGCAAAATGACATTTACAAATAAAACATATTCAAAATATGCCATAACAACCTTCTGTTTAGTCATTTCTTGTAAAAATGTTTTTTGAGTTCCTTACTGGAATAGTTACTTAGAAATATTTGTTTTACAGAAGTGTTCTTGCACCTATTTTCCTGTCTGCATAAGAAGAAAGTCTTTGTTGTACTTTGTTCTCTGTTTAATATGACGAGGTAATAGTCCTGCACGGCAGTTAACCCTTCGGTAAACCTGGGGCTTAAATTCCAACTCCTTCCAAGGATGGAGGAGTTTTAAATTAATAACACTCTTAAATGCATTCACAAACAATGGCTCACTGAGGCCAACAGCACCTACAGAATTAAGGCCTATACAGTGCATATGGCCAACATTGAAGGGTTGATGTCAGGCTGTTATATACTGCATAATTAGTGTAACTCCAGACATAGTTTAGGCTGCATAACTTAAAATAGAAATGTTTATTAACTGCAAATAATTTTTGTAACTCAAGCAAAACAGCTGTTTTCAACGAAAAAGTGAAAAAGAAAACTATTCTGTAATACATGAACAATTGCAAGGAACTTTGTCCTTTACACATAACCAACTGTTACATTCCATGATAGTTGGGACTAAGCCTAAAACATTGCATGTTTTATCCTACAGTTTGTAATCAATCCAGTTAAATATTATTGTCCTTGAAACGGAAGAACCATTTCATTTAATTGCACAAATATATTTTTAATGAATGGTATTGTTAATAGAATTATAATGACTGACAGATAATTGTACTCTATTCTATTTCCAATCATAAATTACAGTATTTACACTTATGTGTAGTAGACATGAAGCATAATACACAAACAAACAATACTGAGCAAATCTGTATTAAATTGAGCATTCCAATTGTGTAATTGTATGTTTGTGATTCTATATGTAGTGTAGCTCTAAAATGGTTGTTTTCATCTTTTTCTTGCGTTTGGAAAAGTACTTACTGACAAGACATCGTATTATCATAATCTCCACACACATCTACTAGTATGAAAATGTTTGAGTACAAATTGTATGTACTTGTGTGAAAGCAAAACTTGATCATTGGTTTCAGCAGAAATCACTTTGTTACTTTATTCAGATTACAGTGTTCTAGTATTTGATGCTGTGTGGTTTGTTATGTAGGTACCAAGATTTTAGAGAAATGTTGGTATCTGTCTGCTAACCTACAAAGTGTCATACCCTTCCTCGGTGACTGTAAAATTAATACCCACTGCCTTGAGCACATCAAGTTCCATATATGTTTTGTTTAGTATTGTTGGTTGTTCCTGAGGCACTGTGTTATAGTGTGTGATTAACAGATTTCTGTACAAAGGAATTGCTGGCATGATGTTGCTTGTCATGTAAATGAAGACTGAAGAGTTAAAAGTTCCAGGGTGCTCATAGTACTACTATACATATCACCTTGTCAGTTATTCTTGTTTAGACTATTGTATTATTTTGGAATGGGCAAAAAGCTTTACTTTAAATGACAAAAGTGTGGCCAAAACTTTTCAAATATGTCCCCACTCTCCAAACATATTCTGTACTCATTATTAAGAGTTACATAAAAAAATTTACTAGGGATAAAAATATTACTGAGTTTATATATTTGCTATGGAGGGCCTCAACAAATTATGTTTACTTATAATTTTATGCAGTATAATTTGGATAGTGTAAGTTGAAGTTACGACAGTTTTGATTTGAAATTATTGTGACTAAAATAACAAATTCCATACCTAACTGCTTCTTGTTATGATTAGTTCATTAGCTTGTTTAAATGTATATTAAGAAACTAACACAAGCTAGAGGTCATTTATGTGTATACTGTATTGATTTTCAAGAACAAAAATGTGTATATTTTAACAATACACAGTACACCCAAATTCTATAGCATGCAGAACGAATAAATGAAAAATGGTTAGTCTTTATAACTGTTTAATGTGAATTAATAAATGTACAACTGTGTACTGACAAGTACATTTCCCACAGTCTTCAAAAGTGACAAGTTTCAACACTTTCATTTTTGCTAATCATATGTATGTTATGTTTTATGATAATTTAACCCGTTAAAGCTCAGTAGTTACTACATTTTCCACCAGGTTATACCCTCAGTATCTCTACATTTTCCCCATGCAGCATATTTGTGTTTTCCATACAGTTCTTATAATAAAGAGCAGTTGTTTCACTATAAACATTAACTGATGGTCTTCACACTGGAAATGTTTTTCTTCTGTGTGAGGTAGGAGTTGAATCTTTAAATAAAAATTACATTTACTGACATCCTTAAAGCCACGTATCTTTGGTGTGTTCTAGAAGAGCATTACAATTTTTATCACCACCAAAGCGCTGTCCTGTTCAACAAATTATTGCTATATACATAATTCTTTCTCAAGGAGGTTATTTTACTTTTTCACCTTGCAGTGAGTATTATTAGTCAGGATGGACCCCGTGTCCACAGACTGGAGTGTTCTTGAATCAGGACAGAATACACCTACTGACCAAAATGGGCAATGACATTTCTGTCTACATAGCCGATAATTTTTTTAAATGTCTCTAGTTAGCTCCATAACCCCTTGTGTACTTATTTTAGTGTACATTGCATGACTGGTATTCATATTACATTTAAAACTCCTTGATAAAACAAGAATGTGTTGGAGCTGTTTGGCCCGTTACATGCACATGCATTCCCAACTGGTGCAGTATTAATTTATTGTCATAAGAGTGGAACTTATGAGTACAGAAAGATGAAGTTATACTGATTTCTTATATTATGCCTATTAAAGCAATGCAAGATTTAATAACTAATACTGTGCTTGTTTGACAGTACTGCATTGTCTATAGATTATTATTCAGTGAAAGACTTGGGGTACCTGGGGAGAGATTCAACTGAAGTTTAATTCAAATACAAAACAAATGCATAAATGTCTGCAGAGTGCAATACTTCAGAAAATGAAAATTGCAAATCATAAAAGTTTAAACATTTAAGTATATTTTTAAAGCCTTTACCCAGTTGTCTGTTGTATCAGCTTATTATAACTGAAAGAGTCAAATCATTAAAACATGTAACAAAGTAAAACAAGTTTCCAGGGAATGTCTCAATAACATGTGGCCAACAGTGGAGACAGTTATCCCATAACACCCAGTTATAAGACATCTTGTAGTGAAGCTCAGTGCACCTATCATATCTCATAGCATATTTTGCCATATGCAACTATGTCTGCAGCCAACCTGTGAAAATGATCACATTAGCAATTACAGTTAAATTCTGAAGAATTTCAGAATTTAACAAGAGATCACACACACTTGATGAATACAAATATGAGTTCAAATTTAATTAGAAAAAGGAGGAATGCGTAGCCAAATTTGTATCTGTGATGAATACATTCGATCCGACAGTTTCTAATGTAGTACATTAGCAGTAACCATTAAAGATGTAATTTAGAATGACTGGCAAAAAAGTCTACCATGCGCCTCTGCATTATGATTTGAGGCTTAAAGTTGCTTTCACCTGCCTGTGGTCTGGCTCCTCCAAAGCCAGGTGGTTGAAGCTACCACCTAGAATTGTAGTATGGTTTCATTATTTACTGTGCTGCATTTACAGTCTATAAGAGCTATGTTGCACCAACATTCTTAATCTTAATATTTTCAATCTTCTCTCCACAGTTAAGGCATACAAGACAGCATTGGCACTTGCAGTAAAATGAAACCTCATTCTTTATTTATAAAACACAGACCTTCAGTCTTAAAGCTATCAAGCACAAAGTGTGCTTGTACAGCACAACACCTGTTGCATTCACCCTGTATTGCCAGACTACAGTGCATACATCAATGTACAAAGTAACCAGCTCTTTAGTGTTAAAAGTAGAAAAAATTATGAACAAGTGTCCCTTCATTAAAAATAATGTTTAGTCACCTTTTTACAATACATATCTGCAATCAAAGTGTGTCTAATAAAGCTACTTCTACATTGTTGCTGTCCTAGGTGGACATTCTGTGAAACCACTGATTTCATCTTCCCTTTGTGGCTTCAAAGTTGGACCATTATGACAAGATTGTGGGCAGCCTCCACTGCTTGGATTCAGTATGTTATGACAATGAATTAAGTAGGTGTCAAGAAAGTGGTTCACGTGTTGTGTTTGGTAATATCAAACATAGTAATCCACCTCCTGAAAAAATAAGAGTATTCCAATATATTCTCTTTATCCTTTTGTACCAAAACTTAAGAGCAAGGGTGTAAACTAAGAAGAAATTCAGGTTTTCAAGATGAGTTTCCCGTGTTAGCCAGTTTGGAGACTTTACAGAAGAGAAAAATTTCTTAGCCCCATGCCAGGAATCTAACAACACCTTTTTGTTTCCAGTCCATAGTCTGGTGAATATACACATTAAACACTACAAAGGTTTCTAAGAAAGGCAAGTATGAAGTAAATAAAATTAATCTGTCTCACTCCCTCTCTTTTTAGCCCCAAATTAGAATATACTTATGCAATATGATCCTTACCTATAAGCAGTGCAGCCACTATGAAAGTTGGTGCAGGACAATACAGATCCAATAGAGTTGCTATCACAATATTGCCAATGATACCGCCTAGTCTGGCAGCAACCATGGATATTGCTACACCGGTTGCTCTGGAAAATGTGTATTTCACAGTTTCATGAATATGAACCAGAATACTGCAACAGTGCTTCCAGAAGTATCAGAATGTTGTCTATAACTGTATAAGTGTTGTATACAAATTGTGTTTGGGAGGTGATGTAGAATGGAATATAGTGGCTGTTATAATTCATGAATATTAAACGAGAGGCCTACAAAAGGATTCTGAGACTGATCAAATGAGACTCATGTTACTAAGTTCTTACACACCACTGAACTCTGCTTTGTAACAGCCCTCAGTTTTCCTGTCATGTATTCAATGACGTACTCCTTATCATGGAATTTTTTTCTTCAAAAAAGTTTTCAGGCTTGAGCAGTACAGTTAAGATCTTGGTTCTGGGATATGCTCCATCGCTGGGTGCTTGTTATCCACCATTTTGAGACCGTTTAGTGGCTTCATCAGAGGGTTAGATGACCAGTGACAAAGCCCCCTGAGATGAGACTAGAACATGGTCTCAAAACAGTGGGCAACAAACAGCCAGTGATGGAGCACAATATATGAGAAGAATGAGAATCTTTTTCCTTTACATTCAGTTTTCTTTTCAGTAATGAGCAACAGATTGTAATGGGCCAAAAGTGGGTAGTAGTGAGAATGTGGTAGAGCGCGTTTGAAACCTGATGGCACATGGTGACGCATGGGAGGGGAAGTGAAGGAGAAACTGGCGAATGGAGTGGGTAGCCAGTGCCCTCACACTACCTCAGAACGTGGCGTATCCAGCATTACTAACGCTGATGTGCACACCTCGGCTGCCAGCAATCAACTGAACTGACGCCCCCGCCAATTTAAATGGACTCGTCTGTTTCGGTGAAAGACGAAATCTGGTTTCTGTGCATGTGCCATCACGTTTCAAACGCACTATAATACAGAAAATTTGTTTCACCTGAAATTCAACTATTGTTTGGACAGTGTGGGAGCATAGGTTATTATGTCTCAGCCAGGTGCCATTGTTCCATGTTTCTATGAGTCCACTTCCAACATAATCATGCAGTTGCACAAAATTCTCTCATTTTACAGGTTTACTTTCAGGAAGGTATGCACAGTGAATTAGATCTTTGTAACACTTGATCACACCAGCTCACAAGATAAACTAGGGCTGTGTGAGTGGCAAAAATTTTGCTTTGTTTTTGGAGGACACTCATATAAAGTGCAGCACCTCATCATATTGAAAAGGAAGCCTCAAACTTCTGTGAGACAGTATTGGAGACTAGGCATACAGACAAATGATGGTGCCCTCTGTGATTACAGAGTAAATGTGGAACAAATTTTGCTGACACTTCAGGTACACCCACATCATCAGTGAGGACTGATTAGTACATTTCATATGTGTGGTGTGTCAACTTTGATGGCAAAGAAAATTTAGTACAAACCATATCTCATATACAAATAATTCTTATGTAAATCTTAGATGCTGACCTAGGAGGCCAACCACTTGGTCATCCTTAACTGATATTTGTATTTCAAAAACTACTGAAATGTCATTGAAGGCTAACTGCTTCCATGGTGTAATACTCTTTGAAACATTATGCTTGTTTTCAAGTCATTTTCCCATGTTCAACTTCTTCCCTCATAAAGCTCAGGTAAAAACCATTAGTACAATGCTGTGCAGCAGGATGAGGTGTTTGGGTTAGGCCAGCTTTAGTCTTGGAAAGTTCAGGTTGAGCCAACTGGTATGGAACCAAACTCACAAGGTTGCCACATGTTCAGCATTTGCCAAACCACCCATTTTCCATGGCTGTACTGGAAGATGTCATAACACTGCACTGTTCTGACTGTTTAGGAAAGAACGTTTTTCACAATTACAAAGAAACAACTGAAGGCTTGGAAGCAGGCTGCCAGCAACCTTCTGTTGTGGTTAAGTGTTACATTTCCCAGCTAAGGTCAAACTTCATAAGAAATATTTCTGATTATAACATATATTGTTCTTTAAGGCTGACTATTTTTGACTGACACAATACTTAAGTATGCCACCATATGACTGAACACAGGTGTTTGAATGGCTCTGTACATCTACATTAAGAACACAAAACACAAATACCATTGCATCTACATCTCTAAGCTTGTCAAAGAGCATATATATATATATATATATATATAT
>Ga0209629_10004528_pt1 | contig 10304 bp, 6 predicted proteins | sample TergutCu122P5_FD_187286 | JGI IMG/M metagenome (GOLD analysis project Ga0209629, IMG submission 187286) | Cubitermes ugandensis P5 segment gut microbial communities from Kakamega Forest, Kenya - Cu122 P5 (SPAdes) (version 2) | ecosystem: Host-associated > Arthropoda: Insects > Digestive system >... | reverse complement strand
ACATCTTTCTTCAGCAAATTTCCTAATTCATTATTTTTATGGTTCCCTGTCACATAGCTTCGTGTAACCTAAGCTGTTAACAAGCATCGGTAAATAAAGAATAAATAAACGAGGATCTGGCGTTAGGATTATACGCATTTGTGAATAAGGTTTGAATTTTATTGTCATAAAATATATTTCGTTCTGTTGCTGCAGATGGTATTTAAAGGAACGGCTGTCCAACACGCGGCCCTCTGTCACCTAAATAGTTTTGGCAATATAATTTAATAAACATAATATAATAGTCTAATAATATGGCAGATTAGGAATTATAACTCTTCACTTTTACGCAGCAGACTGTAAACCATTCTCTTTACGATGTACGTATGTACACTCACGTGCGACCCTCGGACGAATCCTTCTGTGAGTGGAAGATGGCTAGCACTGCTTTACAGCATGCGACCAGTACTGAGCATAATATCCAGTTTATATATGAAACACAAGTAGTAATATGTGTTATGCGACCCAGTAAAAATGTTGTATTTTCATAATATTAAGTTGTGAAATATGGAGTTGAAATTCGAGATTTTATAGTAACATTATTTCCTCAAATTCCCTAAAATGTTGATGCACATTTTAATCCACTTCTTAGTAGGTTCATAATTAAATATAATAAACACCAATGTAAACGTCTTCCTCTGCTCTGTCAATTCAGAGTTATTTACGCATATGCAGATACAGAAGTAGATAAACTGTGTTAATATAGTTTACTTAGAATTAAATGCTAGTGAAATGTATAAGCAAATGTTTACTGAGAAGATCTTCCTTTGTTTTCAGTGTATGTGTATATATAGGGCTCAGGATAAGGACAGGTGGTGGGCACTTGTGAATGTGGTAAAGAACCTTCGGGTTCCATAAAATGCAGGGGACTTCTTGACTAGCTTAAAACCGGCCAGCTTCTCAAGAAGGACTCTGCTGCATGGAGTAAGTAAGTAAGTGTATATATAGGCTATATACGGAAACATGTAATAACAGCTCGATCTCTTCATGGAGATGGAACTGAATATTACAGCCCAATACCGTGTTGTAGCTGGTTAATAGCTTTTCTGGGGGACAAATTCTCCTACCTAAAGAGAAATGGTGCGGTTTACTTTGGAAAAATGACTATTATTAATTATTATGCATCATAATCCAGAAAACCACAATCTAGAGCATTGCTTTCTAAACCTTTTTCAATGGAGGGACCACTAAAATAAGATTTCATATCTCAAGAAACCCCCCACGAAAAAGTAAAAGAACCAGAGGCACGTGATAAAGCACGGACATTACTCCAGTAATACCAACTGTCGGACAAAGATCGCCAGATACATCTGGAGGGATTGTTGATATTTTCGTGGCACGTCTTATTTATTTCATGATTTCTCGTGGAACCTCGGCTGTGAAACGCTGCTCAGGAGAAATGTAAGTTGCTCCTCTTCTTAATCTTCAGATGATCTACGATTTGCACCTACAACTCAGATGTCAAATTCGTTACGGCCATTTCTCGGAGCTTGAATTACATGAATATGAATATGTAATTTGGGGATAAACGTCTTTTTAAAATTATTAGGAACTGCCAAAAATGTGACAACCTATTTCATATACGGAAGAGTTTTGGGCGCATATCCATAATTCCTTAATATTCTGGGATACAATCAAAAATATCACGGACAGATTCAACGTACATGTTACGTTTGATATTACTGTCATCATCATTTCAAAAGGCCTTAAACACACACTGACAGTAGCGAGCAAGAAAAAAATCACTTCTGGTGTTCTAAATGTTCTTTTATTATTGACCAGCCAGACAATGTACTAACACATAACATTGAGGCGCCTTTGTTCCACCATTGTTGCAGTGGAAAAGCAGTAAGTAGTACATATTATCAGTGTGCGTATTGCTTTAGGTATCCAGCACGCAATGCGCATGCGCCATGTTGTCATCTGTGGCCTGCCCGGCGCTACATTAATTTTCAACTTTATATCTGAAAGGTGCGATTTTGGAAAGGAAGTTATTGAAAATAAAATGTACGACTTGATTTTCTCCACAACGTTTGTCTGAAACATTTCGCATTCTGAGACGAATTTAGCGAGATATGATCAAAAATGTGTATTGGTCTTCATGCAAAGTAACCGTTATTCTTGCCAGATTGTAATGAAACTCGAATTTTCTCGAAAGATTTTCGAAATAATGCCCAAATAAAAAAAATTCATGAAAATCCGTCCTGTGGGATCCAAGATGTCACATGCGAACAAACATGACAAAGCTAATAGTCGCTTTTCGCAATTTTACGAACGCGCAGAAAATATTGGGAAGGGAAATCCTTGTTTGTGGTTTGTGATCCGGTGAGACATGATACTCAAGTAAGCAATTAATCTGAGAAGCGACATTTTAGTTTGTGGTTTATAATTCTCTTAATATTTAAATATAATGAATCTGACAATGGAAAATAGTTTGTCGCTTCCGATTTTAATTCTAAAGAATATAATCCGGCACACAACACTTTCTTCTGCCTTAAATCCTTTACGAAGCGACTTTTCTGACTTACGTTTTAACGTAATTTAACATCGACATTGGTGTTCGTTTCACACCTTCGTCCCTCATCTCTCCTCACGTTTAGTACATCGCATTCTGTTTCTTTTCTTCCCCTTCACAATTTCTGAACCCACTGAGTCCGACCCTCCTTCTCGATTCACCAATGGCCCACAACTGGTGCAATTTTGCCCGGCTCCAAGAAAATCCGGTTAAGTGTTACAACTTTTCTTATTTCATCTCTTTCCGCCTTCTTGAAGCTTCGTGTTATCTGCGCCACACTCCCTCATCCCTCCCCATTTGGAATTCCATCTTTTTCCCAGCTGTTTCCAATCCTTGGTAACAGAACTCTTACCATTTGTAAGGCGACGCAATTCATTCATCCATCCTTTCATGTATGTATCCACACATATGGATAAATCGGTTGCTGAACATTTATTACATTTCTAAGATCGTGTTTTCCAGAAGCCATTGTGCTCCTGAATATACTTGCCAGAACTTCGAGCTCGATTTTGCTGTTACTGACGAAAAATGAAACAAGTTAGGGAATGCACATACGTAGTGTAACAATTCTGGCACATCCCCAACTTCTGTTCCATTGCATCAAAACCTCTACGATTTACTACGAAATGTTACTGGGCAAAAGTATGTGCTTCAGCTACCTGAATAACGTTTCTGGAAATATTTCTCTTTCTAGAAATGTTTAGCGACACCCACTCGAGATATATGTGTAGAAATGCAAGTGATACACATATTACGTGGCCATTATTTTGTCCCATATTTTCAGAAAATCTAATTGTCGACAAATTTTTCCCAATATATAATTCAGAAATTCCCTTCTACGGTTCTCGGGCATTTGCATGTGAACATACAGGCAGGAAGGCTGGCAAGTAGGGATGACGAAGCTGTATCGCAAAAACCCTGCCATACACAATAACCGTTATAGTTAGTTTATATATTTATTAGGTGTTAAAATTTTATGTTTGATAGATTGGATGGATTTTTAAATTAATAATTTAGTTTGGGTGGAATGGCGAGTGTAACGGATTTGTATAACAGCTTACAGAGATAGAGGGTTAGAGAGAGTGAGAGGGTGACAGGGAGAGAGAGAGAGAGAGAGAGAGAAGATCAGTAAGACACGAGGAGATTATGCTAGTACGATACGGGAACAGAGTTACGTAAGTGAGCCAATAGAAACAAAGTACAGTATTTTAAATTTTGACTGTTGATTCTATTAGGGAGTAGTGGGATTTAAACAGTTAGCCAATTGGAAAGAGTAAGAATATTAAAGGGGGGATGGATTTGAACTGCGCGAGTTAGAAATCTTAACTTAAGGAAGTAGTCTGTTCCTACCCAAGATGTGATAAGCTGTGTACGTGATACCGAAGCTAACAGTGCATACATGTTTCAAAGACGCATCCATAAAAGCAAACATGTGTAAACTCTAATAATCATTAAATAATACAAATAATATTAATAGTGTTCAATTATTTATAAAATTACTGTTCCGCTACTTAGGACACTTAGATTCCCTGAGATTACGACATGCGAAACGACTGATTGGCTGGGTTAGGTTATAACATTGACCAGGTTCCAAGAAAGCGAACAAAAGTTGAGATTTATATACAATACCTTCTGGAACTTTAAAGTTAAATTTCCCTAAAAATATATATTAAACGCGCGTGATACAGGTAAAGGCAAAGTCTCTCTGTAAGGTGCCATGAATGCACGGATAGGGAGTCTACGTATTCTCAACCTCGGCACTAGATAAGGGTGAGTTGAAAACGCCACGCCTCGGCAGCTTTATCCCTGGGAAATTGCCCCGGTATCCATGTGTAGAAGGCAGGCTGGGCCCCAGGTTCGTCCTGGAATATTGTGGATAACAGAAAATCTTTCGCCAGCCACCGGGTTTGCCTAGTGCTGAATTTGGTTAAATTCGTTTAATTGGCTTGAAAGGTGAAAGATATTGCCAGGCGAACAGGTGCACTGACGTAACTTCGCATTTTTCGTAAAATCGTAGTACCTCAAAAACTTATTTGTAAATTAGTTTCCAGTTAAGGTTGTTTACACGCCGCAATAAAGATGTTATTACCTTAAACTGCCAGTGTGTTTGACACAGGTTGTGAACAGTGACTACTAACTTCCTCAAATATGGAGTAACTCTATAATTGCTTGGCCTGCTGCAAACGTATCGTGAAAGGGGAATCCAAAATAGGTTTAGGGACTTGGGGACTGTCTTTGGGGTGACACTTAAGTGGGAAAGCAAGGTGCGAGAAATGAAGATGCAAAGGATAAATTTATAGGGCCGACATCACACTGTTATACTACGGATAAATGGTAAAGCACACAATTCGCAGAGACACACAAACCTTACACAGACATCACAGAAAATATGCGAAATATTTAATGGTTTCCTGCATATTACTGTCGCAGGGAAGTGATTCTTTGGATTAGTTACTGTGTACTATAAAATACTGCTGTCAACATGTTAGTGAAACAAGTACTGTGGCCCCTCGGTAATCAGGAATCTGGTAATTAGGATACCCCGGTGGTCCGGACAGTTTTGTGCCCAATATAGCCCTGTATTTCCTATTGAAATGATTATTATTCGTGTACATTATTATTATTATTATTATTATTATTATTATTATTGCATCATTATTAATCGCATGTTCTCATAGGTACAGCATTTCCGCTTATGGTGTTTTACTGTAACAGTGAGCGATGATATATGTTACCTACACCACGGTGTTCCCCTCGGTGGTTCGGACTTCTGGGCAATCCAGCCAATCCCTCTCCCTACTCGTATAGTCGGTACTCTACATAGTTTAACTGCTATATCGCATTAGTTGATTTCTGTCTTATACGAGCGAATTAATATCAATATAAACTCTTTATGTTCTGAAATAGGCTATATTTAATGTCTGTGATAATTAAATGTTACAAGTGTATAAGCTGTGGTGTTTTGTAAAAGATGGCACTCTCGATGTCAGTGGAATAAATATTCCTGCTCTTATTCCTTCAAAATGAAAATTATCGCGGTGTTAGTCCAAGGGACTAAAGACAACCGGTGCTTGCAATTTAAAATTCATTCCAGTGTGTACTTTGAAAATTTTCTAACGTATCTCCACGCCTACTATGGATGTATGAGACGGTGCTGATAAGTCCTTAGCCCGACCAGGGAAGAAACAAGCTACAGCGACCAAACTCGGGATTTATTCAACATACTCCCCACGAAGCTCAATACACTTCTTAGCCCGTTTCTCTCACTTTTCCAAGCCACTCAAAAAAAAATCAGAAAGTTGTCCGTCCAACTAGGTCTCCGCGGTAGCATTGACCTCCGCGTCTGACGAAAAATGGCGACCTTTCAATTGTTTTTTCAGCCCAGGGAGCAGATGGTAGCCCGGCGGGGCCAGATCTGGAGAATAGGGTGGGTGATCAAGAAATTGAAAGCCCAGGTAGGCCAGTTTATTCTGGATTGCAAGTGTCCGGCGAGCCGGGGCATTGTCGTGCAAGAACACACCCTTGGTGACCTTCCTGCGGCGTTTTCCCTTCAAAATGTCCTTCAGTTGTACCACCAGAGATGAGAAATACTCAGTGTTGATAGTTTGGCCCTTTGGAAGACAATCAATTAGGAGGATGCCGGCTTGATCCCCCCAAAAAACGAGGCAGGCGAGAACTTTTCCAGCGGATTTTTGCACTCGGAATTTTTTGGGGCGGGGTGAGCCGCTATGCCGCCACTCCATTGATTCTTGTTTTGTCTCCGGGTCATAGTGTTATAACCAGGTTTCGTCCATGGTCACCAATCGCGACAGGAAATCATTTGGATCGCGCCGAAAAAAATTCGAAAATTTGCTCAGAGGACTGGCACCATTAACTTTTTGATCCGCGTTAAGGCATTTCGGGACCCGCGTGGCGGAGAGCTTCCGCATTTCCAAATCCTCATGAATGATGGAACCATCCCGCTCACCTGAGATGACCAGTTACTCAGCTATTGATTTAGCCGAAATCCGGCGGTCCTCCAAGATTAGCTCGTGAATTTGATCAATAATCTCCGGAGTGGTCATTGTTTTGGGTCGTCCAGGACGAGGCGCATCACAGGTGGAAAAATCACCACGCTTAAACTGGGCCACCCAGTTTTTGACGGTGGCATACGATGGTGTATGTTCCCCTAATGTTTCCTTCAGAATGGCGTGAATTTCCTTCGGCGCCTTGCCTTGCAGGAAAAAAAAAACTTGGTGACCGCCCGCGTCTCGATGTTGTTGAAATCGCGCGCGTCGCCTGACATGCTTCTTTTCAGCCTCTGTAACAAGAAAAGACTTGCAATTCGGCACATGAACAGACCTCTCTTTCCAACGACACTATCGATTCCGTCCTACGACATCGGGAAGTAGGTCGGGCTAAGGACTTATCAGTACCCCCTAGTAAGAGCCTGTTTCATGTATTTGCGGGTCTCTTTTATCTTCGAATTGCCTTACAAACTTAGTCTGTAAGTGTCTCAGTTTTCCTAAGTACATTTTATGAACATGAACCTAGTAAAACACCAGAACACATGTAAGCATAAAAGCCCTTGGGATGTACATGGAAATGGGGGGTGCGTAGAACTGCCACATGTTTACTGTTGGTAAGACTGCTTCTCCGAACTCGACATACGTAAATGTCTTTTGTTGACCCAGTCGATTTTTGTAGGTTCGTTTTTTCTTTCATTCGTCCCCAGGGCTCAAACCGGGATACAGTCACTTGTCAGGCCACAGCTTTTGTGCATTTTTGAACACATTTGTAAGCTTTGGTAACTGCTGTATGCGGCCGGTACAGAAGTTTTCATTTTCCAATAGGAGTTTTCATAACATGAGTCAGGGGAGGAGCAGCGTATTACAGGTTTATAGAAACAGAAATTCCCCTCTGAATATATTGTTTTTTTTTCTAAATAACACCGTTCATGAGTCGTTCATCCAATTATTAACAAAAGTTGAGCAGAAGTTTATTGCGCGGAAGGAATTAGCTTCTTTCAAATTAGAATTGTGAATCGAGATTTCAGGTTCTCATAACTTTGTTGATGAGGACCGAAAATTTTCTGCGGCGTAACCCAGCGCTGATTGGTAATCCGTTGTCATCGTTTTGAAACAGCTTCCTTCCTCAAACTTGAGTATAGTAATCCTACTCCCTGATTAAGAATGAAGTTCTGGGAGTGAAGGCGTGACGATTGGTAATTAATTACACATGTTTTGGGGAGTTCGTTGGCTCCATTTGCGGGTCATTAGTCTAAGAAGACTCCTTGAAGAAGGTACCGAAAGGTTGTACGGGAACGACGGTAAGGAATTAACACTCTACGCTGCGTTAAATCCCACAGAGAGCTGATCTCTCAAAGCCTCAAATCGCCCTCCTTTTCAACGGATGGCGCGAGTCCTTGACACAGACGAAGCGAAGCACGTGGTCAGCTGAACGGACTACACTCATAAGTGCAGCGAAGCCGATAACAGCGTGTTGGGGGCTGTGCCTTATCGTCTTACGCGTTAATTGTCGGTATTTGTGAAGTGTTATCCTTACGAGTTGCGAGCTTCTCACAGTGGAATTGCTCAGGATTAAAGTCGTCTGGGATACTGCGCTTTGTAAACTGGAAAACAGTTACAGACGTATCGAAGGGTCCTAATGCCACCAGTGGTTTTATCTTGTGAACGCAGTACGAAGCTTCGAAACATCTGTGATTGTTGACCACTAGAAATAGGTTAACATCCAAAATGATTCGGATTCTCTGGTATTATTGTGACCATATATACAGGAACGGGACTGGTAGTTTTACGAATATATATTTTTTTGATTGAAGACATCCCGATGTGTTAAAGTTCAATACTAGAATAATAAAACAGTTTACGTCAAACACATCATGCTTTATTGTGTGTGAGGCTACATGTTTCGGTCCTTACATGACCATCATCAGGCCTTCTTACGAATCAAGTCAAGAGATGCTGACTACATATTGAGATCCCAACTATGTTTACAATTAATACAGGTATACTTTGTCTAGCGAATAAATGTATAAAATTCAAAAGTAAATAAAATATTAACAAATAATCGCGTGTTTCCAAAAGTCTGTATTTAGGTCACATCTATGGTAAAATATTTCACTGAGGTTAGAAAAACATCTGAGGACGTCGAAGTACGTATGTCCCTTATTGACGTGATGTTGGTGGTGTTAAAGCAGCATCTTGTGTTCTCGGCGAATCGTAGCTTGTAGGACTACTATAAGTTTACTGAGTGTGGAGTCGTTTTGTATCAGATCTGTGGAGGACTCTGGTTCTGTGTTTCTTATCGTTTCGTGTAACATTCCGTGCTGGTTTGTTGTTCAGTCGTGGAAAGATTTAATGCTGGCTGTTTAGTTTGGTATCCGTAGGTGTTTATGTTTAATAAATTGTTTCCACTTTGCTATAAATATACACTAAAACTTGTCGATGTTGCGACGGTCTCCCAGGTAGGTTTGTTGCGGGACAGTTCCTTTGACGCACTGTATGTTGAACTGATGATGGTCACGTAAGGACCGAAACATGTAGCCTCACACACAATAAAGCATGATGTGTTTGACGAAAACTGTTTTATTATTCTAGTATTACGAATATATAGACTACTTAATATCTCTTTACGTTGTTGACTCCGTGTATTATGGCGTCGTGAAAACTTTATGTAACACCAAAAATTGCATGTTGTGACATATTTTATTGCTGTGTGTTTTAAAGAAATTGTTATATCAGCTCCTTGAAGATGGCGAGATAGTAGTGCCGGGACATGTAGGAGCTATGTAAACGATAGTACGCATAAATTGGTGCATTTTTTTGGTGTTTGTGTTTTTCATAATAGCCCTACTTAATAAATGTTCCATAACTTCTGCGTTTCAGTCAGTTATTTAAAAGGCCAATTACATACACTTACAGTAGTTTGCTTACAATATCATTACATATTATTATAAACTCGTACATGTTTCGAACCCATATGGGCCATCATCAGGGATAAATACAATTACAAGAGACGTAAGTTATATGACATTTTTATGTGTCCTCATAAAATACAGCTCGTGCATACATACAACATATACAACTAAACTTCAACTTTGACGTGCAGAGTCTTGATATAAAATCAAATTTCATTCAAACATCTAATAAAAACTCTCCTTTTCGATGAAATTAGACATTCGCCTAACGTTTATGTTGTATATTCGTGTATGAACACTCTGTACAGTGTGTTTACACGTAAGTGTTACATGTATCTCTCGTAACTATGTTTCTCCATGATGATGATGGACCATATAGGACCGAAACATGTATGAGAAGACACTAATATAAACTGATAATGAAAACCAACTACTGTAAGTCTTTAGATGGACATTTGAGTAGAAAAATTACTACATACTATTTCCTATAGCCCTATCTGCTTTTCATTTTCGAATCAAGTATCACCCTCACCCTGTGTTATTCAATGAATAATTACTGCCCTGTGTATTGATAATATCTGTGGGCCTGTGCAATTGATAACTGGTAATGTATAATCTTACACTGCAGAATCAAATTTCTTATTAAGCCCAAAATTAGGGAACTCTTTTACTGTTCCAAGACGGATGTCATACCTGACGACTGTTCTGTGATTGCTGTAACTTGATACTGCGTCGTACCTTAAACCATGACAAGATATGTTCTTGACATCCATACGAAGGCTGAATCTGCAACACAAAAACCCTGAAGGAAACACAGACGAGTTTATCTCC
>Ga0209629_10004527_pt1 | contig 10305 bp, 7 predicted proteins | sample TergutCu122P5_FD_187286 | JGI IMG/M metagenome (GOLD analysis project Ga0209629, IMG submission 187286) | Cubitermes ugandensis P5 segment gut microbial communities from Kakamega Forest, Kenya - Cu122 P5 (SPAdes) (version 2) | ecosystem: Host-associated > Arthropoda: Insects > Digestive system >... | reverse complement strand
TGGAGTAAGTAAGTAAGTAAGTAAGTAATCACTTACGTCACCATCGTTCGTAAGACCGACGCAAACAATATGCATACTGTGGGTAGGGTGGAGGACTCGTCTGCGCGGGGTGCAGACCCTCAGAAATGCCAGTTTAGCGCTAGGTGTTGCTGACGTAGACAACTTATTGCACTTCCTATGATAACACATGCATTTAGATAGAAGTGTAAGTAGATAGAAATAAAAAGAGAAAGCAAACTAAGCACTGAGGTCTTTGTTGTTTGGGGTGTTGGGCGGCAGAAGTCTGAAATCTCGCAAAAACAAGAATTATCGGAAAAAGTGACTTCAAAATTGCCGAAGCTTCTTTTTCTTTTTACAAAATATGGACATTGCGCTTCGCAGTTGCGACACTTGCTTACCCAAGTTTTATACTATTCAAAAGGTTTCGGCTGCTAGCAGCTGGGCCTGTGTTGGAACAGGAGGCGTGAGTGAGTGTGCGTAAATAATCGTGTGGGGGTGTTCGAAGTCAGGCTGACCTAGTGTCCTCGGAAGTGTCCATTCGTCAATCCACTGCAATACCGAGAGTGTCTGGTCCAGAGGTAACTTTTCTGACGTGTCTGGAATGTGACCGGTTCGATGTCGACTGTCCTGCGGTTATGTGCTTCATCTCCGCCCCTCCAGGCGAATGCTGGGACAGTAGTTACCTTGAAATAGGCCATTACTCCCTCCTGAGTAGTTCTTTTCAATTTTACCGAACTGTATCATTCTGTCACTCCTTACGGCCTACCGTTTTAAGGCACCTTACAGTAACCAATACCTTCATTCCAAAGTGCGGACACTCCGAAGTTTACTGTACCAGTCTGGCTGTTTAGAGCTCTGGTGACATTTAAATGGGATCGATCCAACTACCTAAGTCAGGAGCAGACAGTACAAGACCTATCTTGCTTTGTGTGAAGCAGGGTGACTCAGATGTGGTGCAAGTCAGTGTCTTGTAAAGTGCAGAGAGCGTAGCAAGAGGGGCACTGGCAAGCACGGGAAGGAGTTGGGATGTGAACGTGGTAGTTGTTGTTTATGCTATTCTCATCTGGAGCCTATTAACGACTGCAAAGCTAAAGGTAAAGCAGTCCCGTTACAGGCCTGGAGTGGCCCAGAGAGTTCCAGGAAGTTAAGGTTCCCAGATTTCATGACAGCGGCACAGGATGGTGGTAAGGTTGTCACCCTTACGCACCGGCCACCTTTACCCCCAGAAAATACACCTGGCACTCATTTCTGTTAGAGGCTGGGTCGACCCCAGGGACATAGTGCGACCGGAAGAATTATGTCACTGAAAAATTCCAGTGACACCATTGGAATCGAAACCGCGACCTGCCGGTTTGTAGCGTAGTGCCTTAACCACTACGCCACCTCATGCCCCCCTATTAACGACTGTAGCCACTAAAATATCTGTATTGTCGATACTTTTTATTCTGAAGAAAGGGCAGATTCTGGCACACGTGCAGCGGTCAGTCTCTCAGTACGTGGAATGCTTGACAGTTCCGGGTCGTTAAGAGAGGGCGAATAATTAGAATTTGACTTGGCCATATTGTGCCAAAATCCTGTTAACAATGAATGCCTTGAATTTCTTTTTGTTCAGCTCAATTTCCCTGAAGAACATATTTAAACTTTTTGTTTTGCCCCTGGATGAAAATAGGTGAATTTTTGTAATTTGGCCACGTTGAATACAAATCCGAAAACGAAAATACGCTGTCACCTAAAGTTTTTCTGGAACTTCAGTTCGTGTTGTTGGCATTTTCAACGATTTTTACTGTATTTTACTGGAATCTACAATTGTGTAATGGTCCGAGGATTAAAATTTAATTTTCATGTTGAAATTAGCATAAGGAATTAAACAATAGCAGTAATAATGCTGTATGAAAATAACTTCACGTAATTACACAAAAAATATGTGAACATAAAGTTCGATTTTAATCACATTGAAAAATTCTTTCTGTAACTCAATCGTTTGTAACCGTCAGTAGACACCTCTTCACTAAGGTTCCAACAACAGCCAGCTAACACTTTCTGTGACCACTTTCCTGCACATCTTTTCTCCATGGTGGAAATATCCTGGTGGAGCTTTTCCCCATGTTCGTCGCTCACTGCGCCAAGGTTCGGAAGGAAGACGTCCAAGCGGGGATGTAAAAAATAGATATTCAGTGACATATTACACCCCATAGTCTGGTGTGCATTTAACAAGTCCTCAAAAAGTTGCTTGTAGTTTTACAGCTTTTACGTTTCCAAGGAAATGTAGACAAATCGCTTTGACCGTTAGCCGTACAGATTTCTCGGTCTCCGTCAACAGGTGTACAAATAGATCATCATTAATGATTTCACGAATTTGCGGTCGAATAGAGGTCCCCTCTTTTAATTTAGCATCACTGAGTTTCATTATTTTTCATCTCAAATACTCAGAACCCTTTTCTTGTTTTTTCATACCTTTAATGACATTTTTCATTTACCCCAACTTACTGTACAGTGGCGGTAACAAAATCTTCCTTTTGTCAACTAGCGGTTGATTTCTGACACACTTTACCCCTGGATATGAGTTTTCTGTGACGGACCAATCCGTAATTTTGAAATGATTTTCTTTTGCTGTGAGCACAACGTTGTGTAACCAGGCTGCATTCCTAGGAGTAACCCTATGACTTTAACGTTCCCACATATTTTCCATCCATAGTTTGAGTAACATAACTTTCAAGAGAAAATCCATATTCTCGTAGGTTTCCTTCTTGTGAACAGAGTGGGTAGTCTTTATTGACAGGTGAATATTCCCATTATGCAGCAGCACCGCCTTTACTAAAATTAGACGAATCTACATAACGTCTCCATTCTTCAGGGTTGTGTGTACATCCCAGCTCTTGCGGAAGTCCTTCTACATCATTACAATAGACTAATTCGCCGTCCTTAGAAACAAATGATGACAATGATTGCGTGCGTTTCCTCATACTTTAACACCTTGCTGTAACAAGTTCCATCCCTGTAGACGAGAAACCAAGAGTTCCGCCTGAATTTTCGAAAGATTGAGGTCTCTCACTAGATCCTTAAGTTCAGACTTCGGCCCGGAAAATCAGGATTCACACTGGAACATGAAGGTCCAGGTTCGTCTTCTAGAGAGGCGGTGGATGGTTTTATGCAGGCAGGCTCCATTGTTGAGGTGGCTTAGGGATTGGTAGGGAATCGTCACGTTCAACATGTCTTGGGGCTGAATAGTACTAATATAATTTGTGAATCCCAATTTGCAACATATTATCCTACACACAAGAGAGAATGTCGAATTATAGGGTTTTTTTTAACTTATGGGATTAATCCAACATCAGCTATATCTCTGTCGCAGCCACTTGACGCAGTCAGTCAAGTTACACATCCATACACTATAATGATCTGTATTTTGTTACACTGCCGCACGTGGGGTGCAGTGTATGTATGTATGTATGTATGTATGTATGTATGTATGTATGTCAGGAAAACATGTAGGTAAGCAGCGTTAAACTTGTTACTAAAGTTTTCTTTGTGGCTGTCTGCAAGCAGTACTCCATTGGCACGGAAGCATGCTCGTGTGATGTGCATGATGAACACAGGAAAGGCAGCCAAGCTGCCTTCGTCCTGTCGGCCAATAAACCTGCTTGACCGTTGGCACACTACTTGGGAAGATCCTTCTGCGTGAGATTCCAAACGTAGCAGGCGAGAGAGAGAGAGCTACTTCGCGACGAGCATTTGTGTTTGCAATTAACTCACTACCAAAATTTAGTTGTAGCTTTCAAGAAAATACACATATAGGCGATGTTCTTTCGTGTGGAAAAGGCCATTGACAACGTATGGGCCCACCCCTACAGTCCTCTCTACAGGTAACTACCCTCAACTTCCCAAACTACGTGATGAACTTTAAGGTGTGTCATCCCCGTTGTGTGTGTAACTAATGAGAGGGAGAAATAGATATATAGACTCTTCTTAATCGGTGTAGAAACCGGATGATGGCCATTGCAGGCCGAAACATGTAGTTTCACCATTAGAATACAACATCTTTCTAAACAAGTTGTATTGATTGACTATACTTTTCCTCCCTCTTACTACGTGATGAAACCCATATCGTCCTGTTCTCGTTAAGTCATTCCATTTTGAATGACTGAGGCTGTACTTTACAGTGCTCTTCAGGCCATATCTGAACGACATTGCACCCCTTCAGCCACGTCGAGTTAGCTGTGTACTCGGACGGCACGGCCGTTGTAGCCACTTGCTTATGTGCTACCTGGAGATAAATCAAGAGGCTCGAACACGGGGCGATCCCCAAGAACATCTCGAAGAATACCGTCAAGACTTAAAGAAGTACTCAGTCGTCCCTGTAGTACTCCTTCTTTGGGAACTACTCCAGTGGGTCGGTACAGCTTAGTATATTGGGGGTAAACCTTGATACATATGTCACGTGATGGAACCACCTAAATCAGAACGGATTGAAGACGCCCTCAGGATGGCGATGCTAAACCTTTTTCTAAATGAAATAAGTGGCTTGTCCACCAGAAACGGTGTTCTGCTGAACAAGCAGCCCAGGCGATGCTGTCTGGAACGTCCGCTTCGCAAACCACAGTCAGGAAACTGCAAGTGGTTCAGTCCAAATGTCCTGCGTTGCTGTTAGTACACTTTGGTACGTTGGTAACGAGCACGAGAATTTGGAGATTTTTTTTTTGTTTCCCAACGACAGGAGAACACTAGCCCAAACCCTTTTTTTTTTTTTCAGAAAGTAAGCTGGTGCGGGGAGCTGCCTAGGTAGGCGAGTTTGGAGGCACTGGTGCTGACCGAAAAAACACCCATGTCTCTGGGGCCTGAACTGTAGGGCACTGGATGTAGCAGACCCATTGAGGCTACCCGAAACAAGGAGGCCATTTCGACAGATCGAACATTGCCTAGTACTGTCTCGTTACCCTGGGGGTTTTGTTGATTTTCCTCAGTTGTAAGGCGAATGTCGAGGTAGAGCTTTAAGAGGGGGAGCGGCACATCGCCACCTACAATCGCTGTTGTCCTCAGGCAGAGTGACTCTTCGCTGGTTGCAAAATCTATCAGTCTACCTGCTGTAGAAAGTACCCCAGACATCACTAGATCATTTCATCTGCATTCATATTGATAACTGTAACTATTCCAGTCCCTAACTCGTGCAGGTTACCCGACTTTGTAACGGACTCAAACCAGGCGGGCGTCCCTTTCAATGGCCAGAGTGCAAACATGCTTTTCTACAAGTTCGACCATTGTTCATTGTGAACACTGTCTGGCGTCTCATTCGGACTTCATTTGAAAGAAAGATTTTTGGGTGTATTTATCGATTTTCCTGTGCTAGAAGTCGACAGTGTATCGGCTGGTGTTCCGTATCCTTCTCACAGGAAGCGTGCAGGACAACAAACATTCATTTTAAGTTAGGATAATATTGATAATACGAGCCAAAATTTGTTACTCTGTCCAAGCAATTTATTGAGAAAACTTGTCTTCAGAATGGATTATCTTACGGAAGTATACAGAAGTGTACAAAAATTTTAAAATTTCGTGCATGTGCTGTAACTGGGGTGCACGAACTGATGAGTTCTGATAGGGAACAACGACTTCAGTAATTCGGGTGAATCTCACAATTCATCCTGTGTGCATAGACGATGGAGACAAAGCTTGGTTTCACCTTCATGGATACATCAGTAGACAAGACAGCGGAATGTAGAGCACTAACAATCTCGGTACTTTCCATGGAAGACGGTTACACTCCCCAGAATTTGGAAGCATGACATGTCTGTAGACGGACAGTAGTTGGCCCCATTTTCTTCGGAGAAACGATCACACCAGGATGTTGCCAAGAATGTATATGGAATTTCACATCCTTGTTGGAAATTGACGAACAAGACCGCTGACTTCCATGAGATAAGGTTGGATACAGCACGTGGAGAAACTTCAGAATTGCTAATGATGTGAGAATTCTTTATTGATCATAGCGTCATTAAGTCTCGAATATTATCTATGGATCTAACATCACGCTTTTAGACGGAAATGTAATAAAAAATACGAGCAGCTCCCACACGTTAGAAGAACTGAAACATAATGTTCAGGTGTGTGTTTGAAGCAACGCTGAAGAAAGTGTTCGCCGGATTACGTCAGACGTCAGGAAGAGCGTGGCGACATGCATTCGTGATCGTAGGCCATATTCCCAACCTTTAAGAGAACATTGTGTTTGTTTTCGGATTTTAATGTAGCTTTTTGACTCATAGAACATATTTGCAAGAAGTGAGGCACGTGACTCTTCGACCTTCCTGTAATTATGATGTTTCCATGTCAGGTCACTCTTTGCTGAAACAGAGTGTTCCTGTAGGCGCAGTTTGCTGAATGGCGTAACTGAATTTGCCGGACCAACGCAGAACATTGACGGCTCAACAGGAGGATTTACACATTGCTGAATTCTCAAACACGAGAAGGCGCCTTAACCTAACAGGTTACCTGACGGATGTCTGAAATATCATCCATGCCAAGACACGCTGTAGGGAACAGAACTGTTGCAACATTGCTGTATCATATTGCCAGTTTCTGCACCTTTTTTTGCATGGTGATATATCAGAATCCAACTTACAAACAGGTTTGAATTAACGGAGGGCTTGTGTCCTGTTCCATACACTCTGTACATCAAATCCAAGCACTTCAAATTTTTGGGTGCGAAAGCTGGTGTGATGTGCACGTACAGTCGGCGTTACAATTCCAGCCATTTGCTATTTCCTTGTATTTGTCCGTATTTGGCATTCTCTTGCTTCTATTAATTGTAAATGTTTATGCCAAATGCTCATTAAGTGAAAACAACAATACATCGCGTAATTAGAAGAGAACGTGGGTTAATACTGATGTCTATTCCAAGACGTGAGACTGGGTTCTTGGCCAATACGAAGGTTTGTCCTCTCGTTCTGGCTGCTAGGGAAGAGTTGTTATCGGCGAATGTTGTGCCAGTCCGGGTCAATCTGCCGGCATTCTTGTACATTGCGTTCGAACGGACACTTAAATTTTGCATTTTCAGTGTTCACCTACACTATTGCACGATATGCCTAAGAAGATGTCGAAGCCGGAAGTGTGACGGAATATGCATTTTCGTTACTTTGCCGTGATCTTCTTTTCTTTGGAATTCTGATTTAAAGGTTCTGTGTTCGAACATGTCTGTGGACTTGGAATTGTCTTTGGAAATTGGAGGAGGTTTTAAAACGCCTTTGTTAAGTGTCTTTTCCTCGTACGGAAACAGTTAATCATTCTCCATTCAGCCGTCCCGTTGTGCTGTACAACAATAAACGAGCAGTCGGCACAAATATGTGCTTTATTTTTAGTGTTCTCTCTTGCATTTTTCTGCTAAATCACAGCCACCCTGAGGCCATCCACCAACGTCCATAAAATTTAAGGGTTCATAAAAACTTATATTTTAATTAAGTACTGTGAGATGTGTGGGGGCGCGCGGTGGAATAGTGGTTAAGGCATTACGCTACAAACCGGCAGGTCGCGGGTTCGATTCCCGATGGTGTCGACTCAACTTCTAACAGAAATGAGTATCAGGTGTATTGCCTGGGGGTAAAGGGGGCCGGTGCGTAAGGCTGACAACCTTACCACCATCCTGTGCCGTTGTCATGAAATCTGGGAACCTTAACTTTCTGGAACCCCCAGGGCCACCCCAGGCCTGTAACGGGACTGCTTTACCTTTTACTGTGAGATGTGTACAGCTTGCGGTCCCACTGTTGCTGCAGATGGCACTGCATATAACGTGCTGTTGATTTACAGTAGGGGACGAACTGCTGGAGGATGCTGCGTCTGAGCCCAGGCATAGAGCAGAGAACGCCGACAGCACAGTATGTACGTGTGCCGACTGTGCTCTTATTATTGCTGTGCACTTATTTGTTAGTCGATTTATCCTATTTTCGGTTACTAGTTCCGATGTGCGTCAAGCTGTACAGCCGCAATTTCCATCCAGACTCTGTTATTAAGTGCCGTAATCATATTGTTGTGCCCTTACATAAGCGTATTTTAGTCTTAGTTTCTTCTCTTCAGAGTGAACTGTTCTGAACACGGCCTTATAAAATCTAGGTCTACAATCTCTAATTTAGTTGTCATCTCGATTATGTGACAGCGTACATCGTCAGGATGATGCCACATATTGTGGTTTTGGTGGTGCTTTCGACCTTGTGTCACGTTCCTGTCAAGTACAGACAGCTCTTGTGGTCTTGCCAGTGGTTATGGTATTTGGGTTACGTATTTTTCAAACTAGCATTTTGTCGCCTGTTCCAGTTTCTGACATTCTGTCTGCCTTTGGTATTTCTTTGCAATGTTCTCCAAGGCAGTGTCGTAGTGACTGCTGTTTAATATATTTATGGTTGGTATATGCGGTGTGAGGGAGCACAGTCCGATAAATCATTCAAAATTGTTTCTTTTTGCTGATCATATAATCATTTTTTGTTATATCATCGGGCGATTTTACTCAGTTCTAACAACAACAACAACAACAACAACAACAACAACAACAACAACAACAAACAATAATAATAATAATAATAATAATAATAACTTACTCTAGTTCAGTTCTTACAATCCTGCAGGACACCTTCAGATTAACACCGGGTTGTCACGGTGGTTCCCCGTCACCATTCATGCTTACATTCACACCTTTCTGGTTTTATTAAACGATTTATACAGGACTTTGTCTAATTATCTGCCTAAGTTTCTTATCTGGTCTCTAAAAATGCATCTTATTATTTTCATGTAATCTTCCTCTTTATTCATATTTAGCTGCTTCTCGTTTAAAAATCTCACTGTCTAATTAATAGTTCCCAAGCTGTCCACTAACATAGATTGACATTCTCTTCACCTAGACGCAAAGAGCATCTTCCTTTTTCTGTTTCTTCTTATTCCTTTCAATTGCCACACTCCTGATTGCAGCTACGCGATTCTACCTCTTTCTTTCCTCGCACACTAGTCTATTAACTTTTACCGCAAGAGAAATTTATTTGTCTTAATCGTGTTAATGGTCTTCTCTGTGACAGTTTTGCTAAAGTATTTTATATATCAATATCACTACATGTACCTTCGACTATCTGTTATTTCTCTCAAGTTACACTCCTGTTTCTTGGTCTGCACAAATGCTAATCCAATATTGCACAGTTCCTCTTGCAACTCCACAGTCCCACTTCTCACACTCACGCTACCCTTCTGCCATGCTTAATATAATTTTGCCGGATTTTCTACAGCCAAACACATAGTTCTGTGGCAGTACTTTACACTTGCCTCTCCTACTCTCTCTACCAAGTTCAATCCCAACAACTTCATTTATTGGCTGCACAATTCGGTATACTCATCGTTTCTTGCAGAATGTACTGTGAAACGTACCTGATTCTTTCCATGCTTCATTAAATCCCCACAAATCCAAGGCATGCACAGTCTTTGATTCACGTTACATTTCGTAAATATTCTCTAAGATCTGTACCTATATATTGGGGATTACTGATATTCATTTTGTACTCAGTTGCATTCAAGTATCGATTGCTGCTAACTTTGTGACTCAGTACTAGTGACACTCAATACTGGTGACAATAATAGTGACCCTCAATCCTATTGACACTCAATACCAGTGACACTCAAATGCTAGTAACACTCCATACTAGTGACAATAATAGCGACACTCCATGCTAGTGACACTCAATACTACTGACACTCAATACCAGTGACACTCAAATGCTAGTGAAACTCCATACTAGTGACACTCCATGCTAGTGACAGTACTAGCGACACTCCATACTAGTGACACTCAAAACTAGTGACACTCAAATGCTAGTGACACTCCATACTAGTGACAATAATAGTGACACTCAAATACTACTGACGCAATACTAGTGTCACTCGAGCCGTTACTTTCAGCAGGAAGACAAACGCGCCTTAAGCAAATCCTGTAAACCCCTTCTACACACGCGTAAAGAAAGGAGACAGCCACCTGAAACACAAAAGTATGATCTCCACCATCCCGTGGCCCCCCTTCCTCACTCCGGCACAGCGCCGTTTCTTCCTCACATAATTACTACAGGCCTCCGCAAGGGGCCATTGCCCTCCACAGACTGTTCCTGTTCTCGGACACGCTCCCTCCCCGTTACCCCTCCTTCAGATTGGCTATTTTTGAGCCAAACCTCTTCCTGTACAAATATCCCAACAGTCTCATCCTGGTTATTCGTGATTTTCCTCATTTGTAAGTCAAATGCCAGGGTACACGATGCAAAGTCGGGGCAACGGCCCGCACACCCCCCCCCCCCC
>Ga0209629_10004526_pt1 | contig 10305 bp, 4 predicted proteins | sample TergutCu122P5_FD_187286 | JGI IMG/M metagenome (GOLD analysis project Ga0209629, IMG submission 187286) | Cubitermes ugandensis P5 segment gut microbial communities from Kakamega Forest, Kenya - Cu122 P5 (SPAdes) (version 2) | ecosystem: Host-associated > Arthropoda: Insects > Digestive system >... | reverse complement strand
CTCGCGTCTTTGTACGTGATCGTGATCGTCTGCGCGGTGAAGACCATGCCGGCGGAGAGGGAGTCCGTGATCGTGGCTCCGGCGATCGACTTCACGCCGTTGCCGGCGGTCCAGCCGGTCCAGGTGACGGTGCCGTTGGTGCGATCCGTGACCGTGCCGGTCTTGGTGGCGAAGCTGGTGCCAAAGCTGCCGGTCGAGCTGGCGGTGTTGGACGCCGCGCCCGCGCTGCCGGTCACGGAGTTGTTGTAGGTGTAGCTGTAGGTGTAGGGATCGTTGCCCACGCGGGCGGAGCTGTCGATCCAAGAGGAGACGTCCACGGTATAGGTGACGCTCAGCTGCGTGCCCGCCGGCAGGGTATAGCCGGGGAAGCTGAACACCACGTGGCCGCCGGAGTAGGAGGTCTGCAGATAGGTCTGCGCGGCCGCCGGCGTCACGGAAGTGACGGTGACCTTGCCGGTGAGGTCAAAGGCTCCGTTGCCGGGGTCGGTGGCCGCGCCGGTGAGGGATAGGTTGTCGTCGAATTTCGGGTTGATCCCCGGGCCGGGGCTCGGCGTCATGGAGACGGTGAAGCTCAGCGTCTTGTTTTTGTAGTCGGCGGTGGCCTGGCTCTTGTTGACGGTGACCGCCGTGGACGTGCTGACGCTGCCGGGCAGGTCGGCGCTGCCCGAGACGGGGTTATTGTTGACGCTGGTGTCGGCGCCGCTCACGGCCGCGTGGTTCGTGTAGTTGATGGTGTAGTTGCCCGGGTCGGCTTGCTGGCTCACCCAGGAGGAGATGTTCACGGTGTAGGTGATCATCGCCGTCGCGCCCGCGGCCAGGGTACCGCTCAGCGGGATGCTGAAGTGCGCGTTGTCCGGCTGGTAGGTGACCGCGCCGGCGGTGAGCGTGCCGGAGGGCGAAACCGTGACCGAGCTGACGGTGACCAGGCCGGTCGGGTTCAGGGTCGCGCCGCCGGTGAGCTGGATGCTGTCCAGCAGGCTGAGGCTGGTGACGGGGCCGTTGTTCGCGGTGACTTTGACTTGGAAGGTGACCACGCCGGTCGCCGCGGCGTAGGCGGCCTGGGACTTCGTCACGGTCACGGTCGGGGCGGCATACGCCAGGGTACCGGTCGCCGTGGCGCTGCCGGTGACGGGGTTGTGGTTGACGCTGGTGTCGGCGCCGTTCGCCGTCACGTTATTTGTGTAGGGGATGCTGTAGTTGCCCTTGTCGGCCTGCGCGCTCACCCAGGGGGAGACGTCCACGGTATAGGTGACCGTCACCTTCGCGCCCGCGGCCAGGGTGCCGTTCAGCGGGATGCTGAAGTGCGTGCCGTCCGGGTAAGTGACCGCGCCTGCGCCGGTGATGCCGGTTCCGCTGGAGACCGTGACGTTTGAGATGCTGTTCGCGTTCAGGGTCATGGCCGCGCCGCCGGTGAGGATGCTGTCGGTCAGCGTGAGGTTGGTGACGGGGCCGCCGTTCGCGGTGACGTCAACGCTAAAGGTGACCTTGTTGTGGAGCGCGTCATAGGTTCCCTGCTGGGCTTTCGTCACGGTCAGGGTCGGGGCGGTATACTTCAGCTGGCCGTCAACGCTGGCGTTGTACGGGCCGATGTTGTTGCCGAGGCTGTCCTGCCCGGACACGGCCACGCTGTTTGTGTCGTTGATGGTGTAGCTGCCCTTGTTGGCCTGCGCGTTCACCCAGGCGGAGACGTCCACGGTGTATTTGACGTAGATGGTTTGATCCTTGGCCAGGGGGCCGCCGGTCAGGGGGACGTTAAACTGTGTGCTGGTGTAGGTGATCGTGCCGGCTGTCCAGCCGGAGATGGGGTTTCCGGCCGCGTCCACCACTTGGGCGTTAGAGACCAGGCCGGTCGGATTCAGGGCCGCGCCGCCGGTGAGCGTGAGGCTGTCAAGCAGGTTGATGCTGGAGACGGGGCCGTTGTTCGCGGTGACTTTGACTTGGAAGGTGACCTTGTTGGTGAGCGGATCATAGCCGGTCTGGGTCTTTGCCACGGTCAGGGTCGGGCCCTGATAGCTCAGGTTCCCGGTCGCGCTGCCGGAGGCCGTGAGGCTGTTGGTGGTGACGGTCGCGTCCTTCGCGGTCACGTTCACAGTGTTTGTGTAAGGGAAACTATAGTTGGCCTGGCTCGGAACCTGGCTCACCAGGCTGGCGACGTTCACGGTGTACTCGATCACCACGCTGCCGCCCGCCGCCAGGGTACCGTTGAAGCTGAGGTTAAAGTTGTTCCCCGAATAGGTGGGCGTCGTGCTCACCAAGGACAGATTGCTCCCCACACCCGTCTGCGAGACGATGGAGACGTTTGTGATATTGCCGCTCGGGTTGAGGGTGACGAGGGCGCCGTTCGGAGTGCCCTGGAGGTAGTCGCTCAGGGCGAGGTTGTTGATCGGGCCGTACGGCGCGCTTATGGTGATCTGGAAGATGGCCTGTTTTTGCGCGCTGTCATAGGTCTTCAGGGCCTTGGACGTGGTCATGGACACCTTGTACTGGATGGGCTGCGACTCCTGAGCGCTCGCCTCGGGGACGGGCTGGTTGCTGAAGGAGTCGTTGCCGTTCGCGGTCACATAGTTGGTCTGACCGAATTGATAGTTTGTCGGGTCGGCGACCGCGTTCACCCAGGCGGAGATGTCCACCGTGTATTGGACGTAGACGGTCTGATCCTTGGCCAGGATGCCGGGGGCGCCGGTGAGGTCGATTTGAAAATGCTGGGCGTCGGGATAGCTGGGCGTGCTGGCGGTGGTGATGCCGGAGACGGGATTCCCGGACGCGTCCACCACCTTGACATCGGAGACTTTGCCGCTCACGTTGAGGATGGCGTTGTTCGGCCCGCCCTGGAGATAATCGAGCAGGCTGATGGCGTTGACGCCGCCGTTGCGCGCGGTGAGGCCGACGGAGAAGGTGGCTGTCTTGTGGACGGGGTCATAGGAGACCAGACTCTTGCTCACCGCCAGGAAGGGGCCGTTGGGGTTCGTGACGTTTACGGTTATGTGGACGTCGTTGCCGAAGTCAATGTCTTGACCGTCGCCATAGCTCTTGAACTGCGCGCCGATTTTCAGCATGAATGTGCAGTTGGCGTAGTAGTCGATCCAGTTAACAACACCGGTCTCCGTGATATAGCTGTCTGTGATCGGATCATAGACCTGCTGCACGGTCGGGTTTCCGGCATTGTCAACGTTGTCAAAATGTACGGTGACAAGGCCGCCGGCGGTCACGCTGTAGGTGCCAATTTTGTATGGGGTATTGTTGTTCTCCGCCGAAGGGAGGCTGTAGACGTTCGCATTGGTTACCGCGGTCACCACTACGATGTTGGCCGGCAGCTGATAGCTGAGCACGTTCGTCGTGCTGTCATAGGCAAACTGCAAAAGTTCCTTTTCCGAAAACGTCAGGTTGAAGGTATAGTTGTTGCCGTACACGTAGCTGCCGGACACGGGGTTTCCATTGCCGTCCGTTATGCTGGCGAAATCCAAAAAGTCGACCAGTTGGGAGCTATCGAGGGCACCGGACGTGGCCGTGACGCCGACCGTCCCGCCGGTGAGAACGGGGTCAACGCCAAGGGTTCCCCCTCCCGCGGGGCTGAGCCCGGCGGGCGCAAGGGGGCTCGACGACGGCACCACAGACGGAGCCGTGAACGGGCTCACGGACGGGGCCACAGACGGAGCCACAGATGGGCTCGGCGTCGGGCTCGCGGACGGGCTCGGCGTCGGCGACGGCGTCGCGGACGGGCTCGGCACAGGCGTCGCGGACGGGCTCGGCGACGGGCTCGCCTCCGCCGGGGCGGGCTCCACAGTGACGGCGGCCGTCGGGGCCGCGCCGTCATAGGTGTAGCCGTCCAGCTTCGCGGTGAACGTGTAGTCGCCCGGGGTGGACGCGTCGTAGCCGCTCTTGTCCCAGATCAGCGGCACATCCACGACGACGCCGTTGACCACGGCGCCCGCATCGGCGCTACCGGTGTCCACGGTGAAGAAGGCCGCGCCGTTCACCCCGGCCACCGTGCCGTAGACATAGGGGATCGCCGTCCCATCCTGATCGGACGCGACGGTCGGCGCGCTCTCCCCGGGCGCCGTGTATGTATAGTTGTAGATCGTGTACGGTATCGCGCCGGCGGCGGAACTGTCCGCCACGGTGTAACCGTCCGGCAGCGTCCCCGGCAGCGCGCCCGCCGGCTGGCCCTCAGCAAAGGTGGCGGGGTCTGCCCCCTCCGGCAGGGCCGCAACGGCCCGCAGCGACGCCGGCAAGGCCAACGCCTCCGCCGCCGTGCCCTCGGGAACGGCGGTGCTGTAGGTTGTCATCTGCGGCTCAAAAGCTGTCACGGTCTGAGGGCTGTCCCCCTGCGCGAACAGAGGAATCATCAATAGCGCCATTATGAGGGCCGCAATTATGGCCATCAGCAGCGCCCTGGTCTTCCGACTGGGCATGTTCATATTCTATTCTCTCCTTTTTTGTTGAGCCTATCTTTATCGATACTTTATATTTTTAATAAGAATTGATTTTTTGCCATACTCCGTAAAAGGTGCTTTGCGCCCACCCCACAGAAAGTGGGCGCAAAGCCAGTTCAGGCAAAAAGGTTAAAAATTAAACTCCTCATAAGAGGTTATTGCCGAGAATTTTGGGAAGTTACGGAGGCGGCGTTTAACGCGAAACACAAATGTCGATTGCAATCACAATATGTTGACATAATTTTTTAACCAAATACATCATACACGAAAGATAATTTATTTCATTTGTTTTCCCGTTGAAAATCATATTAGCCGCAAAATTATATGTAATATGGCACATAATTGAACAATTATCTAAAATATACCTAACAAAGCGCATTATATTATAGCGCCGCAAAATTGTCAAGCCCTTTTCTGAAAAAAGTTTACAATAATTTTTTTATTGGAAACAAAAATACAAGGCCTTTTGATATTTCAAAAGACCTTGTACCTTCAGTAGCCGCTTTCAAGTTATGAAAAAAGCCCGCAACTCGTTGAATTGCAGGCTTTTTCCCGTGGTACGCCCGACTGGACTTGAACCAGCGGCCTTCAGAGTCGGAGTCTGACACTCTATCCAACTGAGCTACGGGCGCGTATCTAGCAAGCGCCATTATAGCAAATGTAAGGGGCATTGTAAAGCGTTTTTCAGCTCACCTTTTTTTCTTCTTGCCTATCTCCGTCTCGCCCATCGTCTCGGCAAACTGGCGCAGCAAGCCTTTTTGCTGTGCGCTCAAGTTTTTTGGCACGGCCACGTTCACTGTCACGAACTGGTCGCCGCGGCCGGAGCCGTGCAGGAAGGGGATGCCCTTGCCTTTCAGCCGGAAAACGGCGCCCGTCTGTGTGCCCTCCGGGACGGGGTACTTGACTTTGCCGTCCAGCGTGGGTACCTCAACCTCCCCGCCCAGGGCCGCCTGTGTAAAGGAGATGGGGATGCTGCAAAGCACGGACGTGCCGTCCCGCTGTAAAAAACTGTGGGGCCGCACGCTCACCGTGACCAGCAGATCGCCGGCCGGGCCGCCGGACTTGCCGGCGTTGCCCTGGCCCCGGAGAGAAATGGTCTGGTCATCGTCAATGCCAGCGGGGATATTGACGGAAATTTTTCTCTGGCGACGCTGTGTGCCGCTGCCTTTGCAGGAAGCGCAGGGCTGCTTGATGATCTTGCCCGTACCGCCGCACTTGGGGCAGGGGCCGCTGCTCTGCATGGTCATGCCCATGACGCGCTGCTGCGTGCGCACAGAGCCCGTGCCGCCGCAGTTTGTACAGGGTTCCGCGGACGTGCCTTTGAGAGCGCCGCTGCCGCCGCAGTCCTCACAGAGTTCCACCTTGCCCACGTTGACCTCCCGGGTGCAGCCGAAGGCGGCCTCCTCAAAACTGACGCTGACGCCGACATGGATGCTCTCCCCGCGCTGCGGGCCGGTATGGGCCGCGCCGACGGCACCGAAGATGTCTCCCAGACCGCCGAAGAGATCGCCGAAAATGTCCCCAAAACCTGCGCCGCCAAAGCCGGAAAAGCCCGCTCCCCCCGCTCCGCCGCCAAAACCGGCGTTGGGGTCAAAGGCCGCGTGGCCGAACTGGTCGTATTGCGCGCGCTTGTCGGCGTCGGACAGGATCTCATAGGCCTCGTTGAGTTCCTTGAACTTGGCCTCCAACGCCTTGTCGTCCGGGTGCAGATCGGGGTGATACTCCTTGGCGAGGCGGCGGTAAGCTTTTTTGATCTCCGCCTCTGGCCCGCCCTTCTTGAGGCCCAATATTTCGTAATAATCTCGTTTCTCGGCCATAGACCTTGTTCCTTTCAAACTGGGGGGCGGATATTGAATCCGCCCCTACCGATTTGATTACTTTTTGTCGTCGTCTACGGGTTCATAGTCGGCGTCATAGTATTGCTGTCCGCCCTGGGAAGCGCCCTGATCGTAGCTTCCGCCCTGACCGTAGCCGCCGCCCTGACCCTGGTCACCCTGGGGCGCGGCGTTGGAATAGAGCTTCTCGCTGACTTTATAGAACACCTGGGTGAGCTCGTCGGTGGCGGACTTGATGGCGCCTGAGTCGCTGCCCTTCAGGGTCTCCCGCAACTTATTGAGGGCCGTTTCGACCTCGGATTTATCGGAGGCGTCGATCTTGTCGCCCACATCGGTGAGCGTCTTTTCCGTCTGGTAGACCATCTGATCGCCGGCATTGCGGATATCGATCTCCTCTTTGCGCTTCTTGTCCTCGGCGGCGTAACGCTCCGCGTCCTTGACGGCTTTCTCGATGTCGTCCTTGGAGAGGTTGCTGGAGGCCGTGATGGTGATGTGCTGCTCTTTGCCGGTGCCGAGGTCACGGGCGCTGACATTCACGATGCCGTTGGCGTCGATGTCAAAAGTGACCTCGATCTGGGGGACGCCCCTGCGTGCGGGGGCGATACCGTCCAAATGAAAGCGGCCCAGGCTCTTGTTATACTGCGCCATCTCCCGCTCGCCCTGGAGGACGTTGACCTCCACGCTGGTTTGATTGTCCGCCGCCGTGGAAAAGACCTGGCTCTTCTTGGTGGGGATGGTGGTGTTGCGCTCGATGAGCTTGGTGAACACACCGCCCAGGGTCTCAATACCCAGAGACAGGGGGGTGACGTCCAGGAGCAGAATACCCTCCACGTCGCCGCCCAGAACGCCGGCCTGGATCGCCGCGCCCACGGCCACGCACTCGTCAGGGTTGATGCCCTTGAAGCCCTCTTTGCCGGTGAGATTTTTCACCGCGTCCTGTACGGCGGGGATCCGCGTGGAGCCGCCCACCAGCAGGACTTTGGAGATTTGCCCGGCGGACAGGCCGGAGTCGGACAGGGCCTGCTTGACCGGCCCGATGGTCTTTTCCACCAGCTGATGGGTCAGTTCATTGAACTTCGCGCGGGTTAAGGTGACATCCAGGTGCTTGGGGCCGTAAGAGTCCGCCGTGATATAGGGCAGGTTGATGTTCGAGGTGGTGACACCGGAGAGTTCGATCTTCGCCTTCTCGGCGGCCTCCCGCAGACGCTGCATGGCCACCTTGTCGGTGGAGAGGTCGATACCCTCTTTTTTCCGGAACTCTTCCACCAGGTATTTGGTGACGCACTCATCAAAGTCATCGCCGCCCAGACGGGTGTCGCCCGCCGTGGCCAGAACTTCGATGACCCCGTCGCCGATCTCCAGCACGGACACGTCGAAGGTGCCGCCGCCCAGGTCGTAGACCATGATCTTCTGGTCGCTCTCCTTGTCGAGGCCGTAGGCCAGAGCCGCCGCCGTGGGCTCGTTGATGATGCGCTTGACGTCCAGGCCCGCGATCCTGCCCGCGTCCTTAGTGGCCTGGCGCTGGCTGTCGTTGAAGTAGGCCGGGACAGTGATGACCGCCTCGGTGACGCTCTGGCCCAGATAGGCCTCCGCGTCCGCCTTGAGTTTTCCTAAAATCATGGCGGAGATCTCCGGGGGGGAGTACTGTTTGCCGTCCACGGTGACTTTGTAGTTGCTGCCCATCTCGCGTTTGATAGAACTGATGGTGCGATCGGGATTCGTGATGGCCTGGCGCTTTGCCACCTGGCCCACCATGCGCTCCCCCGTCTTGGAAAAGGCCACGACGGAGGGCGTCGTGCGCGAACCCTCTGCGTTGGCGATGACGACGGGCTCCCCGCCCTCCATGACCGCCACACAGCTGTTGGTGGTGCCCAGATCTATGCCGATAATTTTACCCATTTCAGTGTTCCTCCTATGAATAATCGATGGATTGTGATATGATATTGATTACGTCTGTAGGGAACGGATTGATCCGTTCCGCCGTGTTGATTCAATCTATCGGAACGGATCAATCCGTTCCCTACAGGGTTCTTGCGGCATTTTGTTTTCAAAATGAAATTGCGAATATACAACTAATTTACAACCTTGACCATACTATGGCGTATGACCTTGTCGCCGAGTTTAAACCCCTTCTGGAATTCCTCGACGATGATCCCCTCACTCTTGTTTTCATCTTCCGTGTGCACGACGGCATTGTGCAGCTCCGGGTCAAATTTTTCGCCCAAGGCCGGTATCTCCGTGACGCCCAATTTGGTCAGCGTCTCCGTGAGCTGCGCCATGATGAGTTCGATACCCTTGTAGTAGGCCTCGTCGGCGCACTGCTGGGCCAGGGCCCGGGCCAGATTGTCGTAGACCGGTAAAAATTTTGTCACCGTGTCCGCCCTGACATCGGCGAAAATCGCCTCCCGCTCCCTGGCGCTGCGCTTGCGGAAGTTGTCGTACTCGGCGAGGAGACGCAGATATTTGTCCCGCTCTGCGTCGAGCTCCGGCGTGAGGTCAACGATCTCAGCCACAGCTTCCGGCGCGGTTGTTTCCGGCGCGCCGGGGGCGTCGCGCCCCACAGGGGTTTCGGTATTCTCCGGTACTGCTTCCTCCGGCTTTTTCTTTGACATTTATTTCAGCTCCTTTTGTGCGGCGCGCCGAGGGCGGCGCGCCCTACAGTCATTCATTCTTCATTCTTAATTGTCAATTGTCGTCATCTTCCCCCAGCCCCCTGGCGGCCCTTCCCCGCTGCCCAGCAGTCGGCTGAGCGCGGCCGCGATATAGGAGAGGCGCGCCGCTACGCTGGAATAATCCATCCGCGTAGGGCCCACGACGCCCACCAGTCCCTGGCTGTTCTCCCCCAGATTGTATTTCACCAAAATGACGCTGGAGTCTTTGAGCTCCTCCGCCACATTTTCCGGCCCGATGAGAACTTTGATGTCGCCCCCCGCCTCCGGGGCCGGCAGCTGCAGAAGCTGCTCGCTGTCCGAGAGAAAGTGGATGAGCTTGTGGGCCTTGTCGGGGTCGTGGTACTCCGGCTGGCGCAGGAGTTTGGAGGCGCCGGTCACGTAGGCCTCCCCGGTGCCGGTCTCGCAGAGAATCTCAATGGCAAATCCGGCGATGATGGACACGAGGCCCATCGTATCCCCCGAGGCCCGCTCCATGCTGGAGATAAGCAGGGGGGTGATCTGTTCCTCCGTAATTCCCGTGAAGTGGGCGTTGAAGACGGCGGAGAGTTTCCTGAGCATCCCTTCCTCCACGGAGAAGGGCAGGTGTACCAGCTTATTTTTGACGGAATTGTTGCTCTGCATGGAAACAATGATGAAGGTGTTTGCGTCTATATAAATCAGATCAAAACGGATGATGGCAGAGGGTCTCGGCGCGGCCAGGGAGAGGACGGCGTAGTCCGTCACCTGGGAGGCCAGACGCCCCACCTCCGACACGAGTTTGTCCAGTTGCTGGATTTTCTGGCGCAGGCTGTTCTCCAGCGCCTCTGTCTCCTCCGCGCAGAGCTTTTGGCGCTCCATGAGCTCGTTGACATAGAGCCGGTAGCCGCGGGCGGTGGGCACCCGGCCCGCGCTGGTGTGGGGCTGCTCCAGGTAGCCCATGGCCTCCAGCTCCGCCATCTCACTGCGAATGGTTGCGCTGGAGAGGCTTAACCCGCTCTGCTGCGTGATCGCTTTTGAGCCCACGGGCTCCGCCGTGTCCACATAGCTGTCGATGACCGCGGAGAGGATCTTCTTTTTTCGGTCGCTGAGCTCCATGGCCTCACCTTCTGCGGCCGGGGATGGAACCCCGACCCTACATTTTTAGCACTCTCAGCCCTCGAGTGCTAATTTACCACTTTTCGGCTGTCTTGTCAAGCTCTTTGGCGCGGAAATTGATAGAATATTCATAAATTGTGCAACAGATTTTTGGAGGGAATATGAAAAAGCTGAAACTCTTGCCGCTTCTGCTGGGTTTTTTATTGCTCTGCGCCTGTGGGGTACCGCCGGTTGGCGATCCTGCGGCCGCGGCGTCTCCAGGCTCCGACCGCCCAAGCTACAACACGCCCG
>Ga0209629_10004524_pt1 | contig 10307 bp, 6 predicted proteins | sample TergutCu122P5_FD_187286 | JGI IMG/M metagenome (GOLD analysis project Ga0209629, IMG submission 187286) | Cubitermes ugandensis P5 segment gut microbial communities from Kakamega Forest, Kenya - Cu122 P5 (SPAdes) (version 2) | ecosystem: Host-associated > Arthropoda: Insects > Digestive system >... | reverse complement strand
AGATTGGGTAGCATAGATGATATAGCAATTTACTACAGGCTGGACAGCCTGGGGTTCAAATCCTGGTGGGGGCAAGAGATTATCATCTCCAAAAGTCCCACTGATTCAGGGCCCACCCAGCCTCTTTTTCAATAAGTACTGTTTTTCTTTACTAGCAGTCAAGTAGTTTGGGCATTAAGTTGACCACTCACACCCCTGTAGTGATTCCATGGCATGGAATGGGACAACTTTAACTTTAACCTTCTATATTTGATTTCATTGAATATATGTATATTGCTTAAGGTGACTGAGGGATATCCATCAGATCATCTGTTGTAAAAGAATGAATTATAAAGTTTCAAATGTTTAATTATGAATACTGTTTGCTTTATGGTATTTTGTGTGTAAATATTTTAATTCCTGCAAGTGGTTCAGCTTGCTGAAGTTCATTACATTGCCGTACGTATAATCTTCAATTATTTCTTCTCAATAATGGCTGCTATTGGAGAGTCTCAAGAAGAGGTAAGAAATCGCTTAAGTATTAGTTGTTAAGTGCTAATAAAAAAGAAACTTCAGGTTTATTACATATAATTTGCATAGAAAATTTTCTGCAATTCAGATGATTTTCTTGAACCTAATCTCTCTGCTTAAATTCAAGTCAAATCATTTCAAGACAATTTGAAATGTTTTATTACATTTTTGCAAGTCACAAAAGTATGCTGAAGAGGATTAACAAAAGCTGTTTATTACAATCATTTTGAATTCTGCATTATTATATTTTTTTTAAATTGGATAGTTGATATTAATGTCAGTGTTAGTAAATGGAAAGAAGGACTGTGTAACTGAAGACAACATGTGTTGGTGGTAAGTAATCTGGAATCTGCTTTCTTATGGCCTTAAAGCAGCAAAATGTGCTGTGCAATGTGTTAGAGTACCAAAATGGGTAGAATTGTAGTTAGTGTGCAGATATGTCACATTGCTTGTGAGATTAAAGCTACTGCTGTATTTGAATGAAACACTACTATGTAATTTAGCATATTTGTGTTACCTCAGCACTATATATACTTGATGCAGTGCATTAGATAATAGTTAAAATATCGGAATCTTAATTATCCAAATTAACTAAAGAAATTTATAATCTATAAAGAAACCATGCAAAAGATTTATTCCTAACCAATTTATAAAATCAGTTTAATCATGCTAAAATATGAATTCTGTCTGTTGGTCCTTTTAAAGCCTGATCACTTTTTATTCAGCTTCTAATGTGTAGCAGCTCTACCATTTAATCTTACCTACGGTATGTGTGCCAAGTTTTTCTTTTAGTCCACTGATTTTTGTGTCTGCTAGATTTAAACGAAAGAGAAGTTTATAACCTGACTGAAAGTGTCATTCAGAACTTAATAATGGCCATTTTCAGTAACCTTGTTGCATAATTGTGCCATGTCAGTTACTGCTGAACAGATCTGTAATTTTTTACAGTCCAAGTTACAAAGTTTATTCTGGACAGTCAAATATTGTAAATAATTTCAATCAGTAAGTTTTCACATTTTTAGCGAAATCCAATGTTCGCAACCATTATCTTTGTGCATACAAGTATTAATGAACGTTGATCTTATGATGGGAGCAAACTATGCCAGCTCAAGAAGATCTCCTGTTCAGCAGTGCAGTGTTTAGTGCCTGATGCCATCTAGTTTGCTAGATAGGTACCAGTTTTTCAGAGAAACCTGCTGCTTGCAGATTTATTCTCCCAATTACAAACAGAATGGAGTACATTTTTCTTAACTCTTGCTCTCCCATGTTGAATACTGAGGCAGTAGGTTCCTCTGAAACTTTGGTGCATACCCATGAAACTACATGGCCTTGCATCACAGACAACTGTTATCTCATGATACACTGTGTGAACCAAAATCTCACCTCCTGTTGAAATTGAAATATTACCCTGTTGTTATACAGTTTGAACAGTAATGTTTGTTAAACCCAGTCTGGGATGTGTGGTTTTCAAATTCAGAAAGAAAATGTTTTGGTGTGAGCACACGTGCTAATAACAACATTCGTGTGTTTTGACTATTAATGGAACACGTATAACGAGGCCTACCAGTGATAAAAAGGTTAATTTTAATGAAAGATAAATGTAAAATATAAATGCAAAATTTACATTTTGGATAATTGACTTTCTGTTATGCTAGAATTTAGATATTTTGATTACGATGTTGCACTTAATACTCATTGGTAATTGTAATGTATGGTGTTTGCATAACAATCCATGCATGTTAATTCCATGCCTGTTTTAAGTTTACACCCTTTCTCTAGAATTTGTTTTGAGATCCTTTGTTATTTATTTCAATTCTTTAATCTTCAGTTTTGGTTGGATTTTTTTTGTGATTTAATTCTTTGCACATTAGCTGTATTTTATCGTGGAAACTGACATTGTTTCTGCTTCATTCAAAAAACATATTTTCATTTCAAGAAACTTTCCTTAATGTCTCAAAATTCTAAAATAGTTATGAACCATTGCGAAGTGTGAATCATAATTCTGTGTTTTAAAGTTTATCTGTTGCAGTAAACGTAACTTATAAACCTAAATACACTACAAAGTTTTATTCTTTGTTTGTGCTTCACATCAGTATTATATAGTGTGAGTTGCTAGAATTTACTCTGGTTCCCAAAAATCTGATTCTTATTCTTTTTTTTTTTTTAACTTTGTTTTTCCCCTCATCTTTATCATCCTTCTTGGTGAAAACTTTATTTTGTGTTTCTTTATACACTGAATGTACACTACATGAAACCTGATTCTTTATTACATGTTACATATCCCATTTCCTAAGCTTCATTGTTACCACATTATAGAAAATATTTGTTACTAACTCCTATACTAAACTGCTTATTCCCAAATCATCGTCAGTTAACTGGGATCCATTATATTTTTACTGATGAAACATCTGTTGAAAGTTGGACAAGAAAATTTGTATATTTTGTTTGATGGAGTCTGAACCTGTAATACTGACTGAAGCATTAGGCACCTGTCATTGTCAAGTATTGTTCTTAATGATCAGAAAATGAATCTTATTCCTGCACATCACATACACATAGTCATTTGTAAACTGTACCATCTTGTGTGGATATATGTAGACAAACACTCTAACAACTTTCCCATCATATGGTGACTTCACATACTGGTCATGCACCATTCCGTGGCCTCTTTCATCAGTTGTTTCTTTATATGTAGAGAAAACCAAGCTTTAATTTAATTTGGCAGAGTGCTGCCATCTGGTTGTGCTACATTGTTTTGTATGCACAATGGTGAGAGCTTTCTTCAGCCTCAATTCTTACTTAACAGAGAACACATTCTCTCTAACCTCTATCAAAACCACGGCACCTGCCAATTATTATTGACTGTTCTTTGGCCATCCCACATAACCTCACAGAGATAATTTTACCATAACCTTTGCATTCTGGGTGAAAAACTTAGTCATTGCCCAAGTATTGTTTCTGTTGCCCAGCAATCATGGAACTTATGGGATTATGTATGAGCAGATATGTCTTGCTACAACAGACAAATTTTGATTATTTTTGGCACAGCACATCCCATAATCATCCTATACATACTGCCAGAATGTCATGCATTTATCTCTGCTTCCTGCTGAGTTATGGCTGCCTCAGACAGACAGACAGACAGACAGACACACACACACACACACACACCTTCATATCCTATCATTTGTACTTGCTGTTCTATCTGGCCTTCTTTTTGCAGTGTTTCCCCATGTGACATTTGTTAACATGTTTTTCTGGTCCTATCTTATTTACTTAGATTTAACGATCATAACAATACCCACAAAGTAAAATAATTCAGTTCATATTAGATATCTTTGTTTATTCCTTGGCCAGTCATTTATCTCCTTATTTCCAGTCACCTTCATTTAACACTTTTCTAACAATTGCCTAGTTGCCAAGCATTCTTGATATGTATGTTGCTGCAGAATAAAAAAAATAAATGAACAATTATTAATTGACTTTCAGTGATGATTTTTATTTGTTGATTTAAGGCCATAAGTGAACTAACTTTGTATGTAGGTCACTTATTTCTTTTCTTTATTCCTGTCCAAGGATCTTAATGTTCCTATCTATGGGCATACATACAAACATAGATAAACAATCTTACAATTATATCTATCCACCATTGCAATACCTCAGTCTTTATGTTATCATATTATAGATGTAGAAAACTAGAATTTTTTCTTCATGTCTTGGTATGTAGGTCACTTATTTCCTTTCTTTATTCCTGTCCAAGGATATTAATGTTCCTATCTATGAGCATACATAAAAACATAGACACACAATCTTGCACTTTATATCTATCCACCATTGCAATATCTCAGTCCATATACTCGTATTATCTTATTATAGGTGTAGAAAACTAGAATTTTTTTCTTCACGTCTTTATTGATTCCCATATTCTTACAATTCAGAAGGTTCTGTGGTGTGTCTTTGGACTAACATTCTGGTCTGGTATCAGCAGTAATCATTGATTGCTTTCTTCAGAGCTGTCCAATGTTTGTCTGCAGATGTTATTTGTCGAATGGTGGTTGAGTAATCTTGAATCACTGTGTTATAGTTAAGCTTTAAGCTGTTATACTCTGGCAGAAGTCATGGCATAAAATATGTTCCATAATTTCAGTAACTTTGACAGATCTGTAGTCATTTCTTATATATGTATATATATAAGTATTAAAAATGAAAACACTCTACTATACCTAGATGAAGTTTCAATGCATCAGGGATGTACACCTGGAAGGGGAGATAAAAAGAATTGCGTAGAGAACTGTAATTTTAAATCGTTATTGCTAGGTTCCACTCAAAGGTAAAAAGTTGGATGGGAGGATGATTATTAAAGTGGATCTTAGATACATAATCATGAAAGTGTGGAATGTACTTGGCTCCTTACTAAACCTTTTTACCGTCATGTGGGTCAATGACATAGCTCATCCTCCCAGTCAGTATTTTGAATTTATTGTATAATTTTGTTACAAGTTTTTTTACATGTACTTCTATTTGAAATGTACCTCTAGATTCTTTTACCATAATGCAGTAAGACTTTTTGTGAGTCCATTTGGGTGCAAGAGTTGGATGCTCCTGCTGTCAAGTTAGGCTGACTTATGATGAACATGTGTTTCACAGAAGTGTAGTCTATAAAACTCATCTAGTATTGTTTCTTATTACCAAAAATATGACTGAAATCAGATGTTAGTTTACAACCTGGGTAATTGAACTAATGGCTCATGTACTGTGATTTGTGTGGTGGGCTGTGCTGTGTGATTTTTACTTATTTGGGCATTTATTATTCTTTAATATTCTGAGTTTTCCCACAGAAATAGTGGCTCCAGCTGACAGTCTATATCAGCTTACAATAACAAATTTTGTTCTTATTATACAGGAATTTCATGTCATGTTTGATGAACTTATTAGTCTTTATATTCTTAATAAAGTAATGAATATTGTGCATAAGCAGGCTACATGTTTTGACCTGAGTGGGTCATTACCAGGCAATCTGCAAAAACATACTTTTTCTTAGCCTGTAATAGCTCCTGGACAACTGCATAATAAGACTGTTGTAAAACCAACAGAATTATGTGGTTGTGGTAAAAGGATTGATTCAAAATTAATGTGCTTTTTGTAATTGTAAGTTCACGCAATCTCCACAGCTTTGCATATATCCTTTTATGGATGTTTATCCTGTCTAGCTATCTACCTGTTTCAGTTTTACATGATCATAAAGACGAGTGTATGATATTTGTGTATATACTAAGTGGTTCACTCACATTGCCTGTACAATCGTTGTTACATAGGTTTCCAGGTTTTATACTTAATAATTTTAAAGCCATTGTAATGGTACTGTGAATGAACAACTTTTCATGTACATGAATTCTCTAGCCTGATGAAAGCATAAATCCAAAACATATAGCTAGCTAAAAGGAAGATCAGTAATAAAGAAGTATACAAGTTATGCTGCTTGTAGACTTAACATTATGAGTTGCACATGAATTCAAATAACGTGTTGTGGGGTGTAAATGAAAGGTAATTTGGAACATTTGTTTGGGGTTTTGAATTTTCATTCTTTTTTACATCTTTCTAGTAAGCTTCTTCTTTTATGGTGTTCACAGTAATGGTTGTTTCTAGTGATTTGCTTGTTTGTGACTAATTAGTGAAGTCCCTTCATATTTCATTCCTGATCTTCTTCTTAGGTGGCACTACATTCCAGTGCAAACCTTTGACTCCTTAATGGACTTCTCCCAGTCAGCTCTGTTGTTTGACCTCTCTCTCCAATTTGTAATTTTGCATTTATTAATACCTGTTTGTTCACAATTCCACCTTCCCTCTTTTTGGTTGTACTCTTTTTTGACTTCCTGAGGATTATTGTTCAATACTTGACTTTATTCTCATCTCATTAATTGTTTGCGCTGCCTAAATCGATTCTCCGTAGTCTGAATGTTCTGAGGCCACAGTTTAGGTTTCCTAACAGTTAGCCATTTTATGGTGACAGGTTGTCACCTTGTCACCCAACCCCAAACTTTGAGGGCCAGTTCACTGTATTTATAACCCTCGGGGCAGTGTGGTCCATTTATACCCCCAGGCACTGGGTACCCATTTTGTCGCCTTTTATTACCTGCATTGGGCTGCAGTGGGACTGTTGTTTTCCCCAGTCACTACATGGGGATTTAATTCCTGATATTCTTTAGCTAACACAGTGTAATCCTATCACTGCAGTGTTTCATTAGGAAAGCACCTGTCTGAGATCTTATTAGTCCACCAGTTATCCTGACTGACTTTTTCTGTAGTTTTTCGCAATTTTCCAGGCAAGTACCTTACCATGATTAACTTTCTAAATTTTCACCTGCTCACCATTCATGTTCGTCATCCACTCTACATAACCAGTGTGTTAAGTAATATCAAAACCAACTTTTTTTCTTTTCCAGTCTTAAACATTGCAAGCCACCTCTTGAGATCATTTTATTTTTTTTAACCTGTCTTTGTGCCTGCTACTGTATTCTGAGGAAAATCTCAAGTGTCTTAGGGGGGTGATGTGCTTTTGTTGGTGTTTAGTGCTAAAATGTTGCACAGGTTGATAGACACAGGAGGACGGGTTGCATTTATTTAAAACAGGCATGGAGTTTGATGCTGATATGTCTCTTGTTGAATTTGTAAGCATTTGAGTTTTGAATGCACCTAGCTGCATATTCATGTCTGGCTCTGTTCTGTAGTACACATTCTTCATTACAGGTTTGGTTTACCTGTTGTAATGCAGTCATTTTAACAAAGGGAAAATTCTCTACATGATGAATGATTGACCTATAATAATTGATTCTGTTTATTAGTTTCTTTGAAATTGCAATATTTGGATGTTATTTATGATTTTTGTAAGCCCAATTTTATTTATTTATTTTTTTGTTTGATTTTGTGCTATAAATGCAGTCCTGGGCATCCTACCCACACTGGTATGTAATGATGATAATGATAATTTGCATATGCTGTATCCATAAGAAAATATTTAATTTTCTCTATGATGCCCATTTGTTCTAATGTTTTAACCTAGAAGGACTGTGTTACATCAGATAAATTATTCCCATGAATCAGTATTAGTTGATAGAGACTGTGGTTTTCTTGATGTCCAAATTTCACATCATTACATTAATTTGCACATTATTTATGATGAGACAAAACATCAACATGTTCCTGACATGTATTCCTGTCGATATATTTAATATATTCTTGGGCTGATATTGATTTAAAAATTATGTAATATTAGAAGGACTTTGCTTTGTTTTAAAAATACCTTATATTTTCCCACATACAAGAATTGGTTGAATACTCAGTTTTTTTTCCGCTTTTGTAACTTTATGTCACTGTTTCTTCACTATTGGTGTTTTAGTTTAGGCCAAACTCCTGGTTTGTTACAGTAATTAAAATCATCAAGACTGTGAAAAACTACCTTCTCTATCATGTGAACTTAACTGCTTGATGCTTTGCCAGTGCACACACCATAAGCTTAATTTGTGACTAGACTGTGAGCCAGGTTTCACAGAGATAAGTAAAGATACTTAGTTTGATTTAGATGTTTTGAATTTATTCTACAGAGACCTTCTTTTTTGATACTTATCTAATGCACGGATCTGCCACCCTTGTTTGAATCTGTATCTGGCATTCAAAAAAGCTTTGCTTCAATTGTGCTTTAAAAATATTTCCAGTATTCATGAATTGTGATTAAAAATGTTTCACCTGGTCTGTGTTGAGTACATGGGGTGTTCTCAGAAATAATAATACTGATGCTGTCCTTAGTGAGGACTGTCTGTAAGTAATTAACAAAATTTGTATGTAATTGCTTACTGGGCATTAACAGTGAAGTTGGTTGCCTATGATTTTTACCAAAGGCTCTGGTTCATCAGTTTGGTTATGTATTAAGCCTGGCAAATCATAAGACTAGTAGCATATTTTTCTAAGTTCTCTTGATTTGATAATTTCTTTCTTTTGTTTATGTTGCATGGTTTTGTTTTCATACTCAGGCCCACTGCAGTTCTAACGAGACTCAAGCAGGCCCTGCTCCACAAACAGTTTCACATTTCTCCACTGATCTATTCCAAAAGTTTCAACCAGTGTCTGTTTACTCAGATTATCAACCCACATCCATTTCTCCTTATGTTGAAGATCTAAGTTTGAGCTTTTGGGATCCCTGGGAAAATTATGTAGAACATTCTAAAGACACCAATTTTAATGATCGCTCTTCACACACACGTTTATGGGATTATCATGGTTCAGAACAGCAACGTAGAGCGTTTGAAAATGACAAAAGACAGTCTGGATGGCAGCGATATGCAGTTGGGTATCAGGACACTCAGCATAATGTTATGTCTTCAGTTGAAACATTCCATTCACAGTCACACCATTCCAATCAATCAGCACATAGTAGTGCTTCATTACAAAGTCTCCAGCATCATTCTCAGCAAAGCTATGAGCAGTCACTGCCTCATCAGTCATACCAGCTCAGCAACATTGAAAATCATCATACTGAACCACATTATCACCGTGAATCACGCTACCAACCTGAACTACAGTCTCATAATCAAGAACCACATTATCACCAGGAATCACACTACCAATCTGAACTGCAAACTCATCATCAAGAACCACATAATCAGACTGAACTTCATCATCACCAATCATATCATCACCATGAACCACACAGACAGGCTGAACCACATATTCTGCCTGAACCACACTACCAAGAACCACAGCATCACCATGAGCCACATAATCAGACTCAACAACATCAACAAGCTTATCACCATACATCACATCATCATCCTGAAACATATTATGAACAAAAGCACCACAGTGAGGAACACCACCACAGCGATCAAAGGGACCATCATAATCACCATGAATCACATAATAAACAGTACTGTCACTGGGATAACTCATCCCAGCACCAACATCATAATCAGCACCATCAGCATGAAGGTGACCTCCGCCATGACATGCAACATGAACACAGAAATACAGTGTATAACACAGAAACACATCAGGTAGATGCTGTATCTTCTGCACAATGGGAAAGGCAGAACCAACAATACAAACACTGGGATCACGCAGAACATCAGCCCCACCAAGAGCCACCCCCTCCTACTTCCTGTATTAGCAGTACTGTTAATAACACCGAGTATATTAGAGTAACCAATGAGCCTCACTGTTTAGTAGCTCAGCCAGTCTTGGAAGTGGAATCATCTAAACCTGCAGATAATGATGTAAGTAGTGCAGTATGTGATCATACACCTAATATATTCATAATTCAACTTTACAGGATTCTGACAATGGTATATGGTTACAGTCGTTATTAGCAGGGGGGAATAGTGCTGGTGCCTTGAGCAACAGAGTCCAAGGGGTGGCAAAATTAGCAGCAAAATGAATATTTTGTGTAAAAAAATTTGATTTTCTGTGCTCAAAAAAATGATTGAAACAGATAAAAGGAAATTCAATAAATGATTGTGACTAGTTTTGTACAGAAAAAACCTGTCTTAAACGGAATCTCAAGGGACCAGAACACTTTTCCGCTAAAGCCAGGTTTCCGTTTAATCAAGGTACACTACCTGTATAAAAATTAACCCAGGACATGCATGTATTTGAGACAAAACAAAACACCATACTCGTTAATGTATTCACAGTACAATCAGTGAACACACGCAAACATTACACTGCACAGAAGAAAAAATTAAAGTTCTCGCTTTTTCTTTATTTTTTCCAATGGTCAAGCAGGGTTTTCCGCACGCAGTTTACTC
>Ga0209629_10004523_pt1 | contig 10308 bp, 8 predicted proteins | sample TergutCu122P5_FD_187286 | JGI IMG/M metagenome (GOLD analysis project Ga0209629, IMG submission 187286) | Cubitermes ugandensis P5 segment gut microbial communities from Kakamega Forest, Kenya - Cu122 P5 (SPAdes) (version 2) | ecosystem: Host-associated > Arthropoda: Insects > Digestive system >... | reverse complement strand
TGGCCTAATGCCATATACAACGGCAATAAAGACATCTTCTACGGGTGGAAAAACAGTTCGGGACGATCCAGTGGAACATTTACGGTGAAGCCTGCTGTAGGACAATGGAATCATTTTGCCGTATCGTTTAATAAGCGTGCATTAAAAGTTTATTTCAATGGGAATCGTATTGCAAACGTGCCGAATGTATCCTATCCTCCGGGCTGGGTAACTATTTGGACGGGACACGGCACAGTTAACAAAGATACATATATTAAAGACGTCCGCATCGCCAAAGGCGCCGTCCCACTCTATGACCGCCTCTCCAGTGATGGAAAGATTATCAGCTACGGAATCACATTCGACGTGGGCAAAGCGACCATCAAACCCGAATCCCTGACCGAAATAAACCGCATCGCCCAGCTGATGAAGGATAATCCCGACCTGAAATTCAGCGTCGAAGGTCATACCGACAACACCGGCAATGCCGCTTCAAACCAAACGCTCAGCGAAGCTCGCTCAAAAGCTGTTATGGATAAACTCGTGGAAATGGGTATCGCTTCCGACAGACTGAAAGCGGCAGGCAAAGGACAAACCAAGCCCATCGCCGACAATTCAACCGATGAAGGACGGGCGAAGAACCGCCGCGTGGAGTTTGTGAAAATATAAAATATGAATATGGAACCGAATGAAAGAAATCCGGCAATGGAAGTTCCAAAAGAGGGCGATGTTATATTCGCCCCTTTGGAACATATCCGGAATATCGAAAACGTGCTCGCCAAATTGGAGAAAACTCGCTATGAACTGCAAAAAGTGGCGGAAGGAATGAAAATAATAACTGAATAATGGAATTATTGATTTCATATATCAATAACCTGATTTTGACCTGATAGATAACAAGACAACCTAAGTAACAGGCACACACACAATTCTCAATCTGATTACCTGATTTATACCGGTGATAATCAGGTACAGATGTATCTTATCATACCATTCACATTTATAACCCTTTTCGTAAATATTACGAAAAACCCTGCGACGAATGTGAAGGTTCGTGGTCTGACTCGGATGGCGAGTGGGACGATATGCATGAAAATTATCTTTTACATTTTACCCTTTGCCTTTCCCCAATTGTTCCACGTGGAACAATTTTATCTGCCCAATAACACCAACAGAACATTTATATCGTTTGGCGAAACACCCGGAATACGTGATGCCTGCGCAATCGTTTCCGGATTAATCGAAGTTAGTTTTTGTTTAGCCTCCGTCGATAACGATTGTATTGTACTATAATCAAACTTTCCATGTATTCGTATATTCTCTAAACGGTTAATTTTTTCGGCAATGATTCGCTCGCGAGCAATATACCCTTCGTATTTCACTAATATTTCAGTTGCTTCGATAATTTCTTCCTTTCGGTTTGGAATTATATCTAATTGTTCCCGAAAAGCAGGCAATAATTCGGCAATAGAATTGATATTTATTTGCGGACGAAGAATTATATCAATCAATTTCACACTGTGTCGCAATGATGTTGTTCCATAAAATTCTAAGAAAGAATTAATCATATTCGGTTTCACCGAATAATTTCGGATGAAAGAAACGAGCCGTTCGATTTCGTTTTTCTTCTGCTGCAACAATTCATAGCGTTTAGAATCTGCTAATCCCAAACGATACGATTTTTCCGTTAAGCGCATGTCCGCATCATCCTGCCGAAGAAGAATGCGGTATTCGGCGCGGGAAGTAAACATCCGGTATGGCTCGTCCACACCTTTAGTTACCAAATCGTCGATCAATACGCCGATATATGCTTCATCACGTCCTAAAATCCATTCGTTTCCGCCATGAACTTTGATATGTGCATTAATTCCTGCCATTAAACCCTGCGATCCTGCTTCTTCGTAGCCCGTAGTGCCGTTGATTTGTCCTGCAAAAAACAAATTTTTAATTCGTTTGGTTTCTAAAGTCGGATTTAATTGCGTAGGCGGGAAAAAATCATATTCGATTGCATAACCCGGACGATAAATTCGCACATCGTTGAGCGAAGGAATTCGCTTCAATGCGTTCAATTGAATTTCAAGCGGAAGCGATGATGAAAATCCATTCAAATAATATTCATTCGTATTTTCTCCTTCGGGTTCAAGAAATAATTGATGTTGCGGTTTCCCTGCAAAAGTAACAATCTTTGTTTCTATGCTTGGACAATACCGAGGTCCAATACTTTTTATCTGTCCATTATATAAAGGAGAATCAGCCAAACCGTTTTGCAAAACGGCATGAACATCTTCGTTGGTAAAAAGCGTCCAGCAACTCATTTGCTTGAGCGGGCGAGGCGTAAAATCTAAATACGAAAACTTATGGAAATCGTTCTCTCCTTTTTGTTCTTCCGTCAAGGAAAAATTAATGCTTCTGCCATCTATACGAACAGGGGTTCCCGTTTTCATACGGTCTTTTTCAAATCCAAGCTGAACCAATTGCTCGGTTATTCCAAAAGATGCCGGTTCGGAAATACGCCCTCCCTGAAGTTGTGTTTTGCCGATATGGATAAGTCCATTCAAGAAAGTTCCTGTTGTTAATATTACAGCCGAAGCATGGAACGAAACATTCAAAGAAGTTTTTACGCCTTTAATCCTATTCTTTTCTACGATTAATTCCGTAACAGTATCTTGCCAAAGGAATAAATTCGGAATACTATCTAATGTTTTTCTCCACTCACCAATGAAACGCATACGGTCGCTTTGCGCACGGGGACTCCACATAGCAGGACCTTTGGAACGATTCAGCATACGAAATTGAATAGCAGAATTATCGGTAACAATGCCCATTTGTCCGCCAATTGCATCTATTTCTCTAACAATCTGCCCTTTAGCTATTCCGCCCACAGCGGGATTGCAACTCATTTGGGCAAACTTATTCATATCCATTGTTATCAACAATGTTTTTGATCCCAGATTCGCCGCTGCCGCAGCTGCATCACAACCGGCATGACCTCCGCCGACAACGATTATGTCGTATTCAAACGTCATCTTTTGATTTTAGTTTTACGGGCATCAAAGGTACGGGTTTCAGAAGTAATGACAAAATTATTATTTAGTCTTATCTGAATTAAATTGATTCTGACAGCTTAGAGTGCATATTAATTCTAAACATCAATTGTCATTAATCGATAAATCAGCGGCAATTACACGCAGTTTCAAGTTAGTGCTATCTTTTTTCAAAGTAACTCCCGAAGGATAAAGATAATTCGAAGTCATATAATCAACAGGAACCGAATAACCTGAGGAAGAGGTCTGTGAGACCTGAGTTGTCAGAACGGGAATCACCCATAATTTCAAATCCCGATCGGGCGCTTTATTAATTGCATTTTGGATAAGATTCGCAATATTAACCTCGCTGAAATACGAATAAGTAGTTCTATTGAATTGTGTGGTAAAGGTAGTTTGACGATCTGCCACTTTTTTCTTTTCAAAAAAGCTTGCTACCGAATCCGGTTGAATCAACAACAGCTTTGGTTGACTACCAGCCGTCAATGGATTTCCATACATATCGTATCCTGTTGGAGTAGCCATTCCGGGAAACGTCAAGGAATACGTCCAATCATCCTGTGGATAAGCTTTAAGCGAAAATGTTACGCTGCTGAATTTCTTTTTACCGATTGCTTTTACAATTTCTTTGATGGGAATTGTCATTTCGGTATATACTCCCGCCGGGGTTTTAAGATAAGTTTTATCTGGATTATCTTCGGTAAGAAAAGCGGGATTTTTATTTTCAAATTTATTTAATTGAATAACCTCTTTAGTTACGGTGAAAACAGCTGCATCCGGTACAATTACCGTACTGTCGCCACCATCTACATTCTTGTACATCATCCTACGGCTACACCATATCGAAATTGTTGACATATTTATCGGTAATAAACTTCCTGTGCCAAACGTGGTTGTCAAATAGGTGCCCGGAAAAAATTTCAAAAACGCATCAACAGTTGTTAGCTCTCCCTTTGAAACTTTATCTAAGTAATCCTCTCCGAATTTTACAGGCAAGGGAATCGAAATGCGATAGGAATAACCATTTGCTTGTAAGAGAGAATCAGAAATGTTCATGTTTCTTGCTGTGTAAGCATACGTAGTTATCGGATTTTTTAAGTCACAATAATCGCTTGGATTAGCATTCGTGTAATAATTTTCGGTTAAAGGCTTAATGACTGGATAAACTGTAACTTGCATTGGAGCGAGCGAATCGCCTATATAGGAAGAATAATATAGATTTAATCTGACAGAATCAATCCTGTTATCCACAATGCTATCTAAATAAGCAAAACCGATGGCAGGATAATACTGACTAATAAAACTGCTTTTAATGCTCCCATAGGAAGGGTCGTAAAATTCTCCCAGTAAACCATAAGGGGTTTTAGCATAAATTGAATCCACTACAATGGTTCGGGAACTAAAATTAAAGGTTGCATCAAAAACAGAAACCTTGTCACTATCAGGTTGAATACCGAGACCTACACGACCAATCGTATCATTGCATGCCATAAAAATGACACTTAACAAAAAACTGAATACAACTCTATCTGTTTTCATTTGATTAAAACTTTATCATAAAATTTATTAAACTCTTCTACATACTTTTCTTCCTCTTGATAGGAAAGATAATGTAGCCCTTCTTTTCCTTTCGCATAATCAATCAATTCGGAACGGATATCTGGACTTCCTACAATAATACCGTCGGAAAAATCAATAGCCAATTTACTTAAATTCATATAATCCGGCTTTTCTTTGAGCTGCTTGATATCATTTTGAGTAACTCCTTCAATTTTTAACTTCTTAGCAAAATTATCCCGAAAAGGCTTATTAAACTCATCATTATAAATAGAATAAATCACTTTGGAATTTTTAAAGCAAGGGTCGCCTTTATAATGCTTTTTGATATAGAGCGGAGCTAATGCGGTCATCCACCCGTGACAATGAATCAAATCGGGTATCCATCTCAACTTTTTCACCGTTTCCATCACGCCGCGCACATAAAAAATGCAACGCTCGTCATTATCCTCAAATTCTTCGCCATTCTCATCGTGAAGCAAATATTTTCTTTGGAAAAAATCTTCATTGTCAATAAAATAGATTTGCATTCGTGCAGCTTGAATAGAAGCCACTTTAATAATTAACGGATGATCAGTGTCATCAATAATAAGATTCATTCCGGATAGCCGGATTACTTCGTGCAATTGATTTCTTCTTTCATTTATGCAACCAAATTTAGGCATAAATGTCCGGATTTCTCTACCAAGTTCATGGATTCCTTGCGGAAGATTACGAGCAATCAATGACATTTCTGTATCAACAAGATAAGGTGAAATTTCCGTTGTGATATACAATATTTTCTTGGCAACCATTCTTTTTTAAGAGTAATTCTTTGAAATTGAGTGCAAAGATAATAAAAAAAAATAACAAATTATCAAAATTATTTACTAATAACTTTTAATAAGTTTTAATGCCCCGTTTATTTCTGTCGTTTTGCAGTGTTATTTTATTTCTTTAATATGCAATTATACTCTACTATTTACAGATAAAGGCTTCTTTCCCGGTCTCGCTAATATAAAAGCAAAGCCTTCGCTAATATAATAGGGAAAGGCTCGCTTCTATAAAAGCGAAAGCCTCGCTAATATCATAGCATGACCTTCGCTTTTATAGAAGGGAAACCCTCATTGTTGCCCGACATTACTTCTTTGTTGGCGCTGCATTTGCGTCAGGCGGAGCGGTTGCCGATTGCGGTTGCGGTTGCGGTTGAACTCCGGCGCCACCTTTTAGCGTTTTTTCCTTTTCAGCTCTTGCTTCACAAGTCTTGCACAATTCGGTGATATTTTTCAATACCCGAGCTTGTGCCACGGTTCCGCTGAAAATAGAGTCGGTGCGGTTAGTATTAATGTGCGGACAATCTTCATAAATATGATACTTCGTCCCTGATTTCGTCCAAAAAACATGGTTTCCACCCGTCAAGTCCTGCACACGGGAGGTTTGCTGCGTATATTGCTCTACCGACGGCGGATTGAAATCAGCGCTCGAAATACCCGCAATAACCAAGGCTATAGCTGCAATAACTCCTAAAATACCTTTTGATTTTCCATCCAAATCTTTGTTGGTAAAAATAAGAATCACTAAAGGCAAGAAGGCAATAACAGAAATAATAACTCCCAGTTGGTTTTGTAAGAAAAATTTCACACTATCCGCCTTCGATGCAGGATCTAAGCGATTGGACTTTTTCCAAAGCTGCGAGCCAATTACGACTAAGATTAAATCAACGACGATAAATACTATCATCCAAATCCAAGTACTTGTCACGATGGGCTTTGCACTTTTAATCAATACGAGGATTGCACCAACTTCGGCGCCAATTGCTAAAATCCATGCAACAATAGCAAAAAGACGCAGTTGTGTTGCTTGACCTTTTGCTTCCGTTGTGGGAACAAACACAGGTCTTTGTTGCGGAGTATCTTCACCGCCACCATCTACATTTACAATTTTTTTAGACATAAATTATCAGTTTTATTTGTGTTTATAAATCATTGGTTTTTATTTGTTATCATTTATTAAATATTCTACAAAAGTATGCAATTATTTTGATAAAAATCATATTACTACTTTAATTTTTTCTCAAAATGTTTACCTTTGCCGGAATTTTACCTGTTGTAAATATTAATTATGCTTATTCAAGTTCTAAAATCGTATAATATATATGCTCCCTTTCAAACCTGTAACGATTGATGATAAAGAAACTTTTCAATCATTTTTTAATAAAGTCGCTTTTGGAAATTGTGATTTCTCTTTTTCCAATATTTTCAGTTGGAGAAATTCATACGATACAACTTTTGCCGTAGAAGGCGATTTTCTGTATGTTCGCTTTCAACCGGCAGGATATTCGCCCGGATACCTGTTTCCCATAGGCGCAGGAAACTTGAAGACAGCTATCGAGCGGCTGAAGCAAGATGCGAGTGCAAGAGAAACAGAGCTTCATATATATGCTGTTACCCAAAAAATGTTTGATTTGCTTGAGGAGGCAATGCCCGGACAATTTCTTTATGAAACGGACAGGGATTGGTTTGAATACATTTATTCTACCCAAGATTTAATCACGCTCGTAGGGAAAAAATATCAACCCAAAAGGAATCATATCAATAAGTTCAAAAGAACTTACGAATGGGAATACCTTCCGATTACGCGCGAAATTATTCCCGATTGTATAGAACTGTATAAACGCTGGTGCGCCGAAAACGGAGGATGCAACAGTGAACAATCGCTGATTTCGGAAAGCGTTGCTACCCAAAACGCTTTCGGGAATTTTGAAAAATTGGGATTAATCGGTGGAGCGTTAAGGATTAATGGCGAAATTCTTGCCTATTCTTACGGTCAGCCGCTGACAAAAAACGTTTTTGGCGTTCATGCCGAGAAATGTCTGTATGAAATCGACGGCGGATTTACTATGATTAACCGTGAATTTGCCGAACACAATTGCTCCGCTTATCCGTATATCAACAGGGAAGAAGATTTGGGCTTGGATTCGCTCCGGCAATCAAAACTGTCGTATCATCCAGTTATGCTGCTTGAAAAAGGAGAGGTAATGTTGAAGTAAGTATGATTCGAACAGGAAAAGACACGGATAAAGAAACGCTAATGCGAATGTGGAAACTATGTTTTTCCGATACAGAGCGTTTTATTCGCTTCTATTTCGACAAAGTATATGCAAACGACGAAACTTTAGTTTATACAGAAAATGATGTGCCGGTTGCTTCGCTGCAAATGATTCCTTACCGCATAAAAACAGGCGATTCTTATTTTTGGGGAGGATATATTTCCGGCGCTATGACTCATCCCGACTACAGGAAGCGAGGATATATGGAGCGATTATTAATCGCTTCTTTCGACGTTATGCAGGAAAAAGGATACACTTATACATTTCTTATTCCACAGGAAGATTATTTAGTCGATTATTACCGAAAATTCGGTTATGAAAACGCATTTCCCGAATATTTTGCATCTTATCGTTACTCGAAAGAATCTGAACTTAGCAAAAATGTGAATATTTATACCGACCATTCTATTGTTGATTTTCAGGCTCTTTATGCTGTTTACTCACGCTTTTTGATGGAAAAAACGAATGTCGTGATGAAAACTGAAATTCAATTTTTAAATATTCTGTGGGATTTCTTCAATGAAAAGGGAGTTTTATTTTTTAATAATGAAGGCTTTGCTTTTTCTTCCAAATATGACAACTCAATCGATCTTCCCGATTTTTTTTACCGAAACGAAGAAATAAAAACAGAGTTTCTGCAAACTATCAGCGCTTATTACGGAAAAGAAACAATCTCCTATAACGACCCGTCTGTCCTTATTCCTGAATACAAAGGAATGATAAAATCGCTCGACGAATCCGTTGTTGCAAAGACCGATATTTATATGGGCAGAATGTTGGAGTAAAACATGAAAACTTCTTTTACATACTCACAAATCGTAAACGTCGCTTATCCGATATTTCTGACAATGCTTATTCAGAACTTGATTCAGGTGACCGACACGGCTTTTTTAGGGCATGTTGGCGAAATAGAATTGGGAGCCTCCGCTATCGGCGGCATTTATTACATTGCCATTTTTACGATGGCTTTTGGATTCAGTACCGGAGCGCAAATCCTGATTGGACGGCGCAACGGAGAGAAAAATTTCGATAAAATAGGCGAAATCTTTGTATTTGGAACTGTTTTTCTATGGATAATTGCTGCATGTATTTTTATTTTCACCCGTCAATCGTCTTCTTTGATTTTAGCAAAGCTGTTACATTCGCCGCAAGTATTAAAGGCATCGATTGAATATATGGACTGGCGGATAGGCGGCTTATTTTTTGCAGCTATTAATGTGATGTTCCGCGCCTTTTTCATCGGAATAATCCGTACCAAAGTTTTAACTTTCAATGCAATTACTATGGCGATTACGAATGTTATTCTTGGTTATGCAATGATTTTTGGAAAATGGGGATGTCCGCAAATGGGTATCAGCGGAGCAGCGCTGGCGGCAGTTATTTCGGAAGCGGTTTCAACCTGTTTTTTTATTACTTACCTGCTTGCTTCCGTTGATTTGAAAAAATACGGTTTCATCGGGATTATTTGGAAGAATTTACGCGTAATACGGAATATTCTGAATGTTTCCCTCTCGTTGATGATTCAAAATGTACTTTCTATGAGCACCTGGCTGCTTTTCTTTTTAGCGATTGAAGGAATGGGAGAAAAACCATTGGCAATTTCCAATATTGTCCGCAGTTGTTATATGATTTTCGGAATTCATATTTTTGCTTTATCCGCAACTGCCAGCACTTTAGTCAGTAATACCATCGGCGCGGGAAAAACGAAGGAAGTGATTTCATTAATTTGGAAAATCGCCCGTATGGGTTTTACTGTCAGTTTTGTTCTTGCAATCATTTTGTATTTATTTCCCGAACCGGTTTTACGGATTTACACTTCCGAACCCGAATTAATCAACGAAGCAATTCCCTCGCTGCGCATTATACTGCTTGTATTATTAACATTATCCATTTCTAACGTATTTTTTCAATCTGTTTCAGGGACGGGAAACACCCGTTCAGCGTTAATGATTGAAAGTTCCACTTTGGTTATTTATATAGCTTGGACTTGGTATTTCGCCATTCATTTGAAAGCGCCTCTATTCGTTTGCTGGACAGTGGAATGGGTTTATGCCCTCTTTTTAGGATTATTCAGCTTCCTTTACTTCCGCTATGCAAAATGGCAGGGGAAGAAGATATAAACTACTCTGATTTAGCAGAAAATAATTTTGCGGCGAATAATTTATCTATTTACCGCAAAATTATTTTAGATATGGCAAAGTATATTTATCAACGAAAAAATTGGACTGATTTTATTTGGGATTATAATAAAATCGCCTTTACACTTTGGGAAGTCCGCCATTTTCGATGATGGCAACGGACGCATCGCAAGAGCTTTATCAGATATGCTGCTGGCTCGTAGCGATGGAAGTTCGCAACGCTTTTACAGTATGTCGAACCAAATTCTAAAAGAAAGAAAAAAATATTATGCAAGTTTGGAAAAAACTCAATGGGGCGATTCGGATATAACACTTTGGTTAGATTGGTTTCTTAACTGCCTTAAAAATTCGTTAATTAATTCAGAATCAACGTTTAAAAATGTATTGAGTAAGGCAGACTTCTGGAAAAAAAATGCGGCAACTACAATAAATGACCGCCAGCGATTAGTGATAAACAAGATGTTTGATAATTTTTACGGAAAACTGACATCTTCAAAGTGGG
>Ga0209629_10004521_pt1 | contig 10313 bp, 5 predicted proteins | sample TergutCu122P5_FD_187286 | JGI IMG/M metagenome (GOLD analysis project Ga0209629, IMG submission 187286) | Cubitermes ugandensis P5 segment gut microbial communities from Kakamega Forest, Kenya - Cu122 P5 (SPAdes) (version 2) | ecosystem: Host-associated > Arthropoda: Insects > Digestive system >... | reverse complement strand
CTACTTGAAAAACCACAGCAAAAAATACCACACGCAGCAACCACTGTATAATACTCTTGAGCTCCTGATGATGGGCATAGTGATGCCCGAAACATGTTGAGCAAGCAATAAGATCTGCAATAAAAAACTCTGTTGCATCTAGCTGGCATTTTATTTCCACATATTAACGACGATGCACGGTCAAAATCACATCAAACGTCAATTTCCTTCAGAAGGAGAAACAAAATATATTCATGCATGTTCCTTTGCTGTGCAGGCGAAACACGTGGATAAATGACGTCGATGTTAGTGAAATTATTATGTAAAATTATAATTAAGTACAGCTGAAATACAAGGGAGTGATCGAATAATCTAATAATATTTAAGTAAAATTAACACATATTTTTTATCGATCAGTAATGGATTACACATTTCACAATTATATATTTTGCCGGATTAGTCGTGGGGGAAACCAATACCGGCCACCCCAGTCACCAAACCGCACTCCCTTCGTCTTTTTTTTCTTGCAATACTTGGTATTATTATTTATCCACAGAAACTAGTCAATATGTAAATTTCTGAATTAAAATGTTAATTACGCTGCTCACATTCTAAGCAACAGGTTTTGTTCTGAAATAAGTATAAAAGAGTAACAAAAGTACTGGATATTATGTCAATCATATATAACTGATAGAATAAAACGGGTAATGGTTTATTAGATAACAAAATTAAACTCTCAAGTTCAGTCAACACTTTGCGTTCTATTTCACCAAACGTCAAAAACTGCTCCACAAAGACTGATAATCCGATTCATGTTGACATAATATTAACACAAAATTATCTCGGTAACAAGTGCCTTTTGTTTTGAAGATGTTCGTGGGACATCCTCTAGATTTGTAATCAATGATTTGGTGAAAAATTTAAATAAATGCAGTCATTCAGTGCATTTCTGTTCAGTGATAATGGAAATTTGAATTTCAGGTGTCACTGTGGCGTTCGAATTCACACATATGCGGTGGATCCATCATAAATGCGAACTGGATGGTAACAGCAGCACACTGCTTTAGCGAGTAGGTTGGTTCCCCAGAAAATTACCTGTAAATTTTCGTCAAGAAACATCGTATCTATCTCACGATTTCATAGCTGTACCTTATAAATCACAAGTTGATATTTATTTCACAAACATAAAACAACTGAATAAATCTATCTTGTGCATGGTCTAAATTAAACGAAAAATTTCAAATATTTCGGTCTACTGTAAAACGCCCGGTTCACATTCACAAAGCACAGCAGGTTACACGCTGGGAATGTGTGATAGAATTTAGTTCAAGACATTTTGTTTCTCCACCCTCCCCGAACCATAACTAGTAGCAACGTATTCAGTGTACATATGACGCAAAATTTAGGCGCGTTTTTGCAGAAAGTTTGCGTAGAATTGTGTGATTGTGTGATTTAGTCTGAGGTTTTCCTTGCTTCGAGGTTTGTCCGTGCCTTCTCCTCAGTTGTAAGGCAAATGCAAGTGTATAACACGCCAAGATGAGGCACGGCCAACACTGTTCCAAAATTTTATTGTTGTTCTATATATTGTTGGGTTTATGTCGTTCTATGTGTTGTTTGTGTGTAAATGTGTACTGTATTACTGCCACCGGGTGACAACCCAATTGCAGTTAACAAATATATCATATCATATTATACTGCATGCATAGACCACGCTCCATATTATACTGTTGTCTGTGGCCTGTTCGCCGTTACATATTTTTCCACACTATCTCATAGACGGCACAAATTTCGGAAAAAGAATTATTCAACTTAAAATATGTGTTTTGATTTCCTCTGCAAAAATGGGTGAAGCATTTCTGGGTTTAAAAAGTATTAAATGAGATACTGCAATAAACGTACATACAGCTTCTTGTAAATTCATATTTATTCTTGTCAGATTTTTCGAAAATTGAATTTTCAAGACAGTTATTCATAAGATACAAAAAAGGCTCAAATATAAATTTTCGTGAAAATCCGGCCAACGGTAGCTGTTAAGTGTAGCCTTTTTAAAACGCTAAAAATTCCTCATATAATCAGCATTCTATCCCAATATCCCCAGTACCAAAATGTCACCACTAAGGCCACAATTCAGTCACTGTCCATATTCTGGGACAAAGGAATTCATGTTACTTACCCCTACACATGTATTTCTGATCTACCCCAGTAATATTCTACAGTCAAAAGAGATTTACGTGACTTGTCTCTCTCAGGCCTTCTGGCCAGAATTTTGAATGGGCACCTCAAATCTGATATTTGCATCACGAGGGTCGAACATTTCGGTCGCAATGATTTCGCATCTTAATAATCAGAGATTGCACATATTATGATGGTTTTCTTTATATAATTTTCTGGATTCTTCTAGTACAACCTTATATTTATGGTCAAATATTTTCTCTAGTAACTCCAACATCTGCGACAGTCTGTCAATGATAAAGCTTCATATCAAAGTTCAACAAAAGTGTCATTACAAATTTTTTCAGACGCACAGATGTGTACAGGGTAATTCGTGAATTGTGGACATTACTGTAGGATATGGGTCATATTGTCAATGGTTATGGTTTCCTTTTTTCCATTTCTTGTGAACAATTTACTGGGAACTTTCGGTCAGACCTCATGGAATTTCCGAAAAACAGCTTTGGGAGGAGGTCTTTGTGATTAAAAGGTAGTATCTGCTATGAAGTTAAATATAAACATTACATTTATCATGTAATTTGTTTGTTCATTATTTTGATCTACAGTAGTTTAAAAAACACTATTTTTTTTTATTTTTGATGCGGTTACCACCTCGTAACCGTCCAAAACCAGACACATTGATATGAACTTCTGATCACAGAAACCTAATAATTCATCTCCTACAATAAATGTCACAAATCATTAATCACCCTGTATATATAAACAAACTAAATTTTCATTGTTAAACTTCCTATGCAATTCATAATACAACATTCTATTAAGAGTATGCAAATTAAAAAAATCTACTGTTAAAACCCTGAAGAATATCCAAAATATATAAAAAATTCTGGAACCTTGCCGAAATGGAAATTAACCGAAACCTAATTTTGTAATTTATGTCAGCCCTTCCTTCACCGGCAGCACCAGTGTAAGATCTATCGCCTTGAAAAGCAACGCATTAGCCGTTGGAACCAATGTTGTTGTTAATGGATGGGGAACCAATTTAGTAAGGCTTTGCATTAATTACTGTTTAGTGTAGCAACTGATATTCTAACACAGCACCACAAAATTTCTATTTAAGCAGTCACCCAACCTCACAAACTTTCTTCAAATAAAAATGTGTTCATTATCAAAATGTATACTAAGCTTAGCGTGAATAAATCGGGAAGTACTTATAGTGAAACTGTTTGCGTATATGGTGGTTATAATATTTGTATTTAAGAGTCAGAAGTTATAGAATACTTAAAAAAATGTAACACAACCTCAGAAAATAGACTTTTAACAATATTACACTCAGCGATCGACATGGGCTTGGAACAGCTACCTTTGTAGAAAATCTGATGATTTTATTTAATGACCCAAACATTCCAGTCCATTTACTGAATGTAAGACTAAACTAACTGCGCACTACGTTTTAAATACTTATGGCACTTATACATTTATGGCTAATTAGGATCTCTCTGGTAGCTGACTAAGTGTTTACAAACAAGTATAACACAGAACACCCTTTCCGATTGATTCAGTGTTGAAACACTGTGCAAAGAAAAAGGAGAGGGCCGTCAGGCTTGCCCAAATCATGTACGCGTTAAATTTGCTGGCATTACTAGGAGCTCACCGTATTCTCCACGTTAGTAGGATAAGGGTTTAGCACAACAGGATAAGAATCCACATACATATGTAGACACTGCCAGTGGCTCATTACTGCCAAGCGTCCAGTTTCACATCAATCATGTACTGTCTGGTGCTGCTTTCAGCTCTGCTCGTCTGTGCAGCAGGTAAGTGTTACAGCTACAGTAACGTAATATTGGACGGTCCGGACATACAGGATCGATGTATGTATATACAAACTGAATAATCTAGAACACAATTCTTAGAGAGCTTGCTTTCCCAAAAAGTAAAAAAAATCTTGTGGAATCAAATGTTCATTTCGGTGATCACAAAAGCCCAAATATTATGTACATCCTGACACAAACCAGTCGATTTCACTTCCTGCCACTGGAATTTAAATAAACCTGTTAATATAATCCTCCCATCTACTTCTATTTCTTTCCAGTAAAATCCTTTCTTTACGTTTGTCCAGCAAAACCATATCGTTATGGGAGGAGAGAAGATTATATCTCCTTAAATATGGGAATTCGATAGAGTATTAGCGGTGTTAGAGATAACTATCTGCTTGAAGAAGATATTTTTAAGGAATTCACAGACGCTCATTTCTGTCAAAACATTCCCTTACACTTTAAAAGAGCAATATTCGATTATCCTCTTCACAACAACACTTCACTGATCGCCATCTTGAGCCACAAGAACACAGTTCACATCGTCACAACAAAAACGAACTTCGGAACAAAAATGTAACTGAAGGCGAAAGCAGTTAAATTACATAATGACATTATAAAGTTAATAATGGCAATAGGAAGTTAAGTTGAATGTATGATATATAAAATGAAACCTTGAATTTATGATATCAGATTAACAAAACAATTTTCCTTACGGTCTTACATCCTTTTGATCATTTTCCGTAGAAAGAGAATTTCCTTAGAACGCTACGAAGAAACTGAAAACACAAAAACCCAAAAAAGCATAAACAAATATTGAGGTCTTTATATGTGTACAGACGATAAGTAAACTGTGGAGTTCGTAATGGGAATGTTTGTTACTACTTCAGGCCTCCTGCTAAACAACACAAAGCCGGTGCTAGACGAAGGCATTGTTGGTGGGCCGAAACAGATATTACCGGTTACCCTACCAGGTATGGCCATTGCGATGCTGTTAAATGTTGCGATAATTTTGTAGTATTTGAACAAAAGAAGCCGCCTGTGTTGGTAATGACAAACAATTTTATTCGTTAAACACATTAAAAAGGAACAATGGAAGATCAACTTTCTGGCTTTGTGCAGCAGCGGAGGTATCGTTGACTGAACAGAAGAAAACTGGTGATTCTGTAGTGTTATTTGTTGCTTCATCAACTGCAACGCAGTTTCATTGCACATTCGCTTGTTACTTCGAATTGTTTAACGGCGAACAACTGAAAAACATCAATTTCCTGCAGAAGGAGTAACCAATTTTTTTCAGAGACGTTCCTTTGCTGGGCAGGGTAAAAGTATGGCTAAAAGACGGTTTTAATAAAACTATTATGTACACTTTTCATTTGTTTACAGCTGAAAGAAAAAGATATAAAAACTGATCCCAAATTATTTATGTACAATTAACATTTTTCTGTCGACAATTATTGGATTATCCGTGTCATTGTTATATATATGCAGTTGTGTTGGTCGTGAGGGACCGCATTCCCTCCCTCCCCACTCACCAGACCGCACTCCCTTCGATTCTTTCTCCCGGTATACATGGCACTAATATATTTGTAGTGCAACTTCAAAGAACATGTAAGATTCAGAAGCAAATTATGCATTCCAATGTTCACGTCTTACGTGCACATAGAAAACAAGGATTTTGTTCTAAAATTAATAGACATGAGTAGTAAAAGTGCGGGGTGTCATTGCAAACAGAAATTAGTTTATTTAATTAATAGAATAACAAGAAAGGCAATCCAAGTGTAATGTAAGATTGGGGCGCGGTAGTGCAACTATTTATACAGTGCAAAAGCAATTAGTATTACATAAACTGCGCGTGTGTATATGTGGCCTTACGTACCCAATATGCAATACGGATGTGCCATATTGTCATCTGTTGCTTAACCCACCCTACAATATTTTTTTCACATTATCTCAAATACGGAAGTATTTTCACAAAACAGTTACTGTATACTAAATGAGTGTTTTGATTTACAATACAGGTTTTTCTGAAAAATTTCTCTTTCTAAAAAGAAAGGAGAGAGAATGCAGGGAAATTAATAGCCAATTAGTTGAAACTGACTCTTGAAAACAGTGATGTGCCCGTCATGGCCACTCAGTGCAGACAAAGTCCTTCTTGGCGCAACTGGACAATGATCAAACCTGCTGTCTGTAAATTTCAGAGAAAGCGGCTGAAAATCTTTCAGTGAATTAAAACCGTTATCTATGCCTTGCAGTCTGAAATGTACCAGAGGGTGTATAAAAGCCAATTGTGTGCACAAAATTGTCAAAATTTTAAAAGACAATCTTTACATCTCGGCTAAATCCGATGTTTGTGTCGCTGTGAATGTCCGTACTCTGTATGACAAACACCAAATTGCATAAAATTTGGCGGTATTTATACAACGAAAACTTTATGCCGAGTAATAAAATTCTCATCCTAAAACGGTAACACCACTGCACGTTATTAGGACGTAGAAGGCCACCTGGGGTCAAATGTGACCCCATCATGAAAATGGTTATAACTAATGCTGGATTTTAGTTCTTTTATTGGAAAATTAAAATTCATGTCTACTTACAAAATAACAACAGTTTGACGTCACTGAAATGACAACCTCATTTAACAACGACATATAACAATTACATGATTGTCATTTACCCTATACGGTATATGAATTCCGGTTATGTTCAATATTCATTTCTGTATTCAAGAATGGAAATGTGATAAGATGGTTTGAAGAAGAAGAAGAGTTGGAAAAACAAGGAACTTAATCAGATTCATCAGTTTCATCCTTATTCTTTCAAGTGTCACAAGTAACAATCATACTCATATGTTCATTGCAAACGTAATGTCCACATCTTTTGTAGACAAATTGTGTCTTCACGTCTCTATTCCTGCTGCATACATGACAGCGTCCTCGCTTTCTTGATATCGCCTCATAGTCTTCAGGGTCCTTCATGGCGTTTTCTTCAGATTCAGAGACAAATCCGCACATAACTATTGCTGTTTTGATGTTCCTAGGTAGTGTAGGAAGTTTGTATCGTTGTGTTAAAAATGGTTTCACCAGATCATGTGCAATTCTGAGCAAAAAGTCTTTCCTTTTTATCTTCTTCTCAGGCTGGTCGTTGCGCATGTTATGTGCATGTATGACCAATGCATTTACTGCAGCAATGTTGATCATGCCATAAAACATTGCCATTGTCCATCTGCGATTTGCTCGCTGTACTGTGTACCTTGCACACATTTGCTCGCTGTACTGTGTACCTTGCACACATTTGCTCGCTGTACTATGTAACTTGCACACGTTTCATCCAGCATGTCTACTGCACCTTTTGTTTTTTTTATAAAATTCAATGATTTCAGGCTTTCCTGAATCGCTGCAGATTGCTCAATCATGAAGGAGTGATGAAAGAAGGGCAACTAATTTCTTCTTCTTTGGGACATCCAATATCATCATCCCTGTGTCTGTCTTCCTCACAATCATCACTGTCACAAAGTAGATGACTAATCTCGTAATCGTCTTGAAATTGTTCATGGGAGGCCATTTTTATTTATAATATCTGCAAAAGACACTATGGTAATATTTTATAGCACACTATCACCACAAAAATGCACAAAACTAAATACAGGAAAACAAAACGCGCAAGGCCACCTGGGGTCAAATCAGACCCCAGAGAGGGAAAATCGAAATTTTAGAAAACCGGTTATCACAAATAGCACAAAACCACTATTCCGAACTAAAGGACACTTGTCGTGACAAAGTCACGAAGTTTTGTATCATTGTAAGATACACAAAAAAAGTTGAAAAAAAAACGAAGTCTGGTGTCAAATTTGACCCCGGGTGGCCGTTTGAGTGTTAATACAAAACTCCATATCACAAACCTTAACCTGTTCATCACTGCTGTCACCTCCCTTCCACAACACCACTGTTTGCTGTACTCCAGTCAGCCCCTTACACCCCACTTCACTTTGTTATACAATTATGTTGAAAAATTTCTCCTTGAGACAAAATTTTTCTAATTCTGAATTTTGAATGGATTTGTCACCCCTCTGCATTCAGACAGCTCAAATTTAATTAAAATTTCAATATTTTCGCCAATAACTCCTTCATTTATTTTAGCTACATATCTCCGTGTGGGGGCGCTCTGTGCCTTAATGGTTAAGGCATAAAGCTATAAAACGGGAGGCCGCAGGTCCAATTCTCGACGGTGTCTTTAGAATTCTTCAGTGACATAATCCTTCCGTTCGCCCTATGACACTGGGATCGACTCAGCCTTTAACAGAAAAGAGTATCACATGTATTTCCCTGGGGGTAAAAGCATCCGGTGCCTAAGGCTAACAACCTTACCACCATCCTGTACTGTCGTCTTGAAATCTGGGAACTTTAATTTCCTGGAACCATCTCGGCCATTCGAGTCCTCGAAAACTCTGCTGTAAATTTTTCTTAACATATCTCCGTGTTTTAATAACTATGTCCATATATATGTGTCATCTGTTGCTCTAATCATTCATGCTCCGAATTATGATAAAAAATAATTTCGCTTCTGTTTTTCTTGGAAACTTTTACAACAGTATACGGAGAAAGCAGTGTATTGCAATTCACAGAATTGAGTAGGACAGTATGAGAAATTGTGATGTATTCAGTTCTCGAAGTAGTTAGAATGAGAAAGGGACACAATTCTAGCGGGGACCTCAGACACCGACTATGCCCCACGGTCATTAAAAACACCCCTAATATTGTGAGACCTAAACAGTCTGTTCCGAAGGAAACAATGCCTTATCCAGACCTGAAGTCTTCTCAGATATTAGGAATATTAGCTTCAAAATGAGAAGATACTTTCTCTTGATGACAGTCAAGAAATCAAATATTTTTCCGATGTCAGTTTATTACATTTTCTGCACCTAACAAAAATGTCATAAAATTGTATCCTATTAAAAAACATCCGTCCAACCCACACAGTAAGATATTGTTCTGTGCATAAATATTCGTATCGACACTTGATATAAAAATGAACATTTTGTGACATACAAAAAACTTACTTGGCCTTGAACTGAGACATTGGTACATATTCTGACCTAGATTGTGAAGCCTTCAAATGAAATCAGCATACAAACCGAAAATTTTCCTATTCTTTCGAGGGTGATTGTCGATCCATGCAGAATGGCATTAATATCACAAAACGCCATTAACAATACAGAGAAATTCATTAACATTAATCAGATCAGTTCCTGTCACTAGCACATCTTGTTCTGCACCACCACAGCTCAACTCCGGGCCTTGGACTCCTGTTCTGGTTTCGAGACATGAGATGTTTAACAGGGAAATTTGTCAGCACCTCGCCCAAAACTTAACCTAGCTGAGCAGGTCCCCGTATTCATGACCACAGAGACAAGGTGACCCAGCTTCACCCCTAGATACTGGGTAGCTCAGAACTCCGGGAGCTTCACTCCCGGTACCCACAGTAATTTAGAGCTCCTGCGGTCAGTTTGTAATACTGTCAGTGGCAGATCGTAGACGCAAGCGCGCTGCTTTGGTACTACATTTCTAAGATATCCCTGAGGATGTCTATTATTATTAGCCGAAACATGTCAGGGAAGCAATAACATACGTTTTAAACGGCAAATATATAGTTGGTTCAAAACAATTAAATTGTTTAATTTGCTTCTTTTTACAGTAACTGAAGTTCTACATACAAAGATGATCATTAATGCCGTTTTGCAAAGTGGGATTCAACAGTGCGATATTTGATGTAATGACAGAGGACATGCACTTTATGAGGTCTGTACAAAGTACAGCTTTATCTAGTGTGATTTGTGGATATCTAGAGAAGAGGGAGATTTGATGAAATAAATGGCTGTAAAATACGTGCATGATATGGTACTGTACATAAAGGTAAGCAAGGGAAGTCAAAACATTTGAATATGGGATGGAGTATATACTACAAAATGGCTGCATTCAGGAAGTACGACGGGAAGGACAAATTTGATTGCCACAATTATTTCGTCCCTAAGTGACGAGTAGAAAGGTCCTGTATCGACGGTTCACTGTAGCTAAAAATAAACCTTTCCATACAGCAAGAATCTTCCTAAGAATACTTGCTGTACTAAACTTCAAGCATTCAGCTGGAACTAATTTCTGTCAATGTCTGACAAATTCAGCATCGAATGTCTCTCTTGATGAAAATAAATTCCAGATATATTTAAAGTATTTTTTCCATTACTGAGGTAAACTACCAGATAATACGGGCTGGGAGAGTGTAGTCAGAATACTTCAGTCAGTATAGCGATTGCCTACGGGCTGGTCCGCCCAGGGAACGAAACCCGGTGGTGGC
>Ga0209629_10004520_pt1 | contig 10313 bp, 16 predicted proteins | sample TergutCu122P5_FD_187286 | JGI IMG/M metagenome (GOLD analysis project Ga0209629, IMG submission 187286) | Cubitermes ugandensis P5 segment gut microbial communities from Kakamega Forest, Kenya - Cu122 P5 (SPAdes) (version 2) | ecosystem: Host-associated > Arthropoda: Insects > Digestive system... | reverse complement strand
TAATTATCGGGTCCATAATTTTTACACTATATTCTTTTTTAACTATTCAGAATCTTATATCTTTTTTTCAATTTAGCAGATATGACTTCAGAATCTCGAAGGTGTTCCAATACTAAATTTTTATCTTTTAGTGTTAATTCACCTTCCTCTCTACCTTTTTGAATTATTTTAATCTTATCCAATTCAAAAAGTTCGCTACAATCCAAAAAACTATCATGATCTAAGAAATCATAATCTTTTTTTCGTAAAGGGAACTGGCAATCTAATAATTCTTTAGTATTGAGGACGTTCGTATTAACATTACTATTTACCAATAACGAACCTACTAATCCCTTATCTTGGTCTTGACCAATGACAGTAAAATATTTAGTTCGTTCTATTGCGCTATTTTTAAGTACAATTCCATCATCTTCGGTCAAAGCCATTTTTAAGACTTTTCCCATAGAAAACGAATTATCAGTAATCTGCTTGTTCTTACTTTTTAACTCCTTCGGTATCTTTTTCAAATCACTCTGCATCTTTAAATACTAAGAAAAAGCCATTTTAATTCGTTCACTTTCGCGAATTTTATTTATCATATCCACAGAAGCATTTCCTGCAGTAGCAATATCAATTAACGTCATTTTATCTTTCTCCGGATCATCCAAAGAACGAGTATAGGCTTCTTTCCAAGCTATATCGTGAGAAATATCAGATAAAGAATAAGAATCTATATCTTTACATTTTTCAATTGCATGATCTAAACATTTTATATCCGAAACAGACAATTCATCTTTATCTGCATCAATTTTAGCCGAGATTTTATTATTGGAAAGAGAAATTACCATAGCAATTTCATTTAAATCATCCGTTGCTTTTATTTTCCCTTGATTCACTTGAATTGCTTTATATGTAAATGATGGTACAGGTCCATGTTTTAACGCATAAAAAGAATCTCCGATAATAGCACGTCCATATTTGACCAGATGTTCTTTTTGGGCAAAATACATAATTTTAAACAACTTAATAAAATCAACCCCATCAGGAAAATGAGCCAAGATATGGAGTATTGTTGCTTTTATTTTGTCAATTTCATCTTTTGTTTTCATTTGCTCATTATATTTTACTCATTCACAGTTTTTTCTTTCTTCATTAACGAAGACCCCGGTTTATTCAATTGCTGAACAAACTTAGACTTCGTAAACATTGCATGCTCAAAGTTGGTTGACCAATGAATAGCATCGGAAGGACAAGTAATCGTACACAGCGCACAATAGGTACAACTCCCGATGTCGTACAAATATCTGTCCAACACTTTCTTTTCTTTCCCTGTCGCCTCATCGATTTCTTTTTTACTAATCACCTGAATCGTGCCGTTCGGACAATTCATTTCACAAATTCCGCAAGCCGTGCATTTATGCTGATTTGCTTCATTGTGCGGCATAATCAATTGACCGCGCAGCCGGTCGTGAGGAAAAACCTTCCCTCTATTTTCGGGATATTGCTCCGTCACTTTTGGACGGATGAAGTTGAGCATGGTTATGTACATTCCCTGCATCAACCGCCATATTCCCAGAAAAAAACCCTTTATATATTTCATGCTATGTTTGTTTCCCGTCATTGCGAGGGCTTTGCCCGAAGCAATCTACACGTGAGGAGATTGCTTCGTCGTTCCTCCTCGCAATGACGATTATCATTCATTTTCAATTAAATATCAGCGCCCAAGCCGCCATCAACAAAATATTAACCATCCCGATCGGCAACAGTATTTTCCACTCCAAATTCAGCAACTGGTCGATACGCAAACGCGGGAAAGACCAACGTACCCACAAGGCAAGGAAAACACAGAAAAAAGTTTTTCCGAAAAACCAAATCACCGGCGGAATATAACCCATAATCGTATTAACTCCTTCCCAAGGCGTATGCAAAGGCATCCACCCGCCCAAGAACACGGTAGCCGCAATCGCAGCAATGATAAACATATTCATGTATTCCGCCAAATAGAAGAATCCGAATTGAATACCGGAATATTCCGTATGATACCCCGCTGTCAATTCCGATTCGGCTTCCGGTAAATCGAAAGGACCGCGATTGGTTTCAGCATGTCCTGCAATCAGATAAATGACAAATGCAATCAGCGCCGGAATGCCTCCTTTGAAAATAAACCAGCCATTGGCTTGTTGTTCGACGATTTGAGATAATTGCATCGTTCCTGAAATAATAACGATAGTCAGCAACGAAAATCCGCACGACAATTCATAACTGATCAATTGCGCCCCCGACCGTATCGCTCCGATCATTGAATACTTACTGTTACTCGACCATCCTGCCAAAAGAATGCCAACCACTCCCAGCGACGAAACGGCCATCAAATAAAACACACCTATATTAAAGTCGATTGCATGCAAACCTTTATCGAAAGGAATGGCTCCAAAAGTACATACCGAGGCGATAATCACCAGAAAACTCGCCAAACGGAACAATCGCAAATCGACATGATTGAGATTGATAATTTCTTTTAGAAGAATCTTTACCATGTCCGCCACACTTTGCAGCAAGCCCCAAGGTCCTACCCGCATCGGTCCCAGGCGGCATTGAAAAAAAGCGCAAACTTTTCTTTCCAACCAGATTAAAATCAGCGCTAATACGGCAAAAGCCGCCAAAATGGCTATGCCTATCAATATAAATTCTATTAATAGCGTCCATCCTTCGCTCAAATTTGCTCGAAGAAATTCGTCTATCCAATCGGTTACTATTTTGAAATGAAACATATATTTTTATCTATCTATACACGGTATCACATAATCCAACGACCCTCCCAACATAATCAGATCCGCAATCTTCGTCCCCGGAACAATTGCTTTCAAAACATTTACCAAAGGCATGGAAGGAGAACGGAATTTAATCCGGTAAGGAAACTTGTCTCCCCGACTGTTAATATACACGCAAAATTCTCCGCGCGCATTCTCAACCCGTTGGAAATATTCGCCTTCCGGCAATTTGATAACCGCCTTCGTTTTAGCGGCATAATCTCCTTCCGGAATATTATCTATCAGTTGTTCAATAATTTTCAAAGACTCTTCCACCTCGTGCAAACGAATGATGTACCGGTCAAAAGTCATCCCGCCCGGACGAAGCATTTCCTTAAAATCGGCTTTTGCGTAGGCGGCATACGGCTCAATCTTCCGGGTATCATTGCTCCAACCCGAAGCGCGTCCAACCGGACCGGTCGCTCCCAAAGCAATCGCTTTTTCACAGCCCAGATAACCGATTCCGTCCATACGACCGCGAGCAATCGGATTGCCGGTGAACAGCAAATGATATTCTCTCAGCATCTTACGCATGTAAGGAATAAACTCCTTGACCCGTTTTTGGAAATTCGGATGAATATCTGACATCACGCCGCCGATTACGTTGTAATTCGCCATCAAACGACCTCCGCAAGTTTCTTCAAAAATGTCCATGATTTTTTCACGGTCACGCATGCCGTAAACAAATGCCGTAATCGAACCCATATCCATGCACATAGCGCCCCAACCCAAAAGGTGGGAAGAAATTCGCGTCAATTCGTCGATAATGGTTCGTATATAATGCGCCCGTTCCGGAACTTCCAACTGTAAACCTTTTTCGATAGCCAGGCAAGTAGCATGACGGTTCATCGCTCCCGAAAGATAATCGAGCCGGTCGGTAAGGTGAAGAATCTGAGGATAAGTATAAGCTTCGCTCATTTTCTCGACTCCCCTGTGAATATATCCAAAATTAGGGTCTATTTTCTTAATAATTTCGCCATCCAAAGAAACCCGTAAATGGAGCACCCCATGCGTTGCCGGATGTTGCGGCCCGAAGTTCACAACGTATTCGCTTTTATCAAAAACCGTTTGGTGCGGCGCAAATTTATCGTCCTCATTCAGAAGATTAATCACCGGAAGCGTTTCCATTTCCGAGAGATTTTCATTTTCTAAAGGAATCGGATTCAGTTCGGGATTGGCGTCATAATCTTTTCGCAGGGGAAATCCTCTCCAATCTTGACGCAAAAACAAACGCCGCATATCGGGATTATTGGTAAAGCAAATACCGAAAAAGTCATGCACTTCGCGTTCGTAAAGGTCGGCGGAATCCCATAAATCAATGACGGAATCAAACTTTGGGGCTTCCTTGTCGGAAGTAGTCGTTTTTAGGAAAAGAATAATTTCCGGATTGACGGTAGAAGATAAATTGTAAATCACGCCCAGCGTATCGCCGTAATCCATTCCGATAATGTCCCGCAAATAATCAAAAGGAATCGCATCGTTTTTTCGAAATAAAGAAGCGGTTTCATAAAGATTTTCTTTAGGAACGGTAAGATTGTAAATATTTTCTTTTTGTTCGACAGTAGCAAAAGGCAGTTGTGCAAAGAGGTTTTCTAAATTGTTCATTGCTCGCCTCCTTCCTTGTTTTCGTCATTGCGAGCCTTTTCATCCCCGTCATTGCGAGCCTTTTCATCTCCGTCATTGCGAGCCTTTTCATCCCCGTCATTGCGAGCCGCTTGCGGCGAAGCAATCTCTCCCGTAGATTGCTTCGGGCTATCGCCCTCGCAATGACGTTCATCGCTTGGGGTAGGCTCTTTCGGTAACTTAAAAAACTCCTGCAACTTAATCTTCCTCGCCAACTGCATCATGCCGTAAATCATTGCATCCGGACGGGGAGGGCATCCGGGAACATATACATCCACCGGTATAATTTGATCGACACCCATCACCGTATGATACGATCTTTTGAAAGGCCCGCCGCCAATTGCGCAAGCTCCGAAAGCCATCACATATTTAGGTTCGGCCATCTGGTCGTAAAGCCGTTTCAGGACAGGCGCCATTTTGTGAACAATCGTACCGCAACAAAAAACTACGTCGGCCTGACGCGGACTGTTGCGGGTTATTTCCCAACCAAAGCGGGCAAAGTCGTAACGCGCCGCTCCCAACGACATAAATTCTATTCCGCAGCAACTTGTGGCAAAAGTCAAAGGCCAAACCGAATTGGAACGTCCCCAATTTATCAGGTCATCCAATTTGGTAACGGCAATATTCACTCCATTCGCTCTCAACTCTTTCAGATAATCTTCGAGGTATTCATTTTCTTTGAAATCCTCGGTTTTCATATTGCGAATATAGATGTCTTTTACTTCCATTCCAAGGCTCCTTTCTTCCATGCATAAACCAAGCCCAGCCCCAAAACGACAAAAAAGAAAGATACCAAAATCAATCCGTCGACGCCTACGCTCCTAAAAATGGTTGCCCAAGGAAATAACAATACGGTCTCTACGTCAAACATTAGAAACAGAATGGCAATTAAATAATACCCGACTTTGAATTGCGCCCAAGAAGGTCCCCGCGTGGGTATCCCGCATTCGTAAGGCTCGCCTTTCAACGGATTAGTAGATTTCGGAGCTACCAATATGGCAAGTATCAGCGCGGCCAAGACCATAAAAACAGCCGTAACCAAAACAACCAAAAATAAAGCGGAATTACTCATAAGAGTACTTTATATTTTTTATAATTTATATTTTATTCTAATGGAAATAATCAGTAAAAAATAACAGATTATTTCTATAAATCTCTGCAAAAATATAAAAATTTATTGATTATGCAAAAAATGTTCGGGTTAATTTTGAAAAATAAGGGTTCAATAATTCAGAACAAATTGATAAATAAAAACATTTTAATACCTTTGTCACCAAAACAAATTTTACTCTTAATTTTTCACCAATGAGAAAAGGTTTAATCATCTTGTTTATGCTGCCGGCTATTTTTGCATTTGGCCAGGAACGTGGAACAGTTTCCACAAATAACGTCTGTAAAAGTCCTATTTTGGGACACGATATTGCTTATTCGATTTATCTACCGCCCGGTTACGGAACGGATAAAATCAACTATCCGGTACTTTATCTCTTGCATGGTTACACAGACAACCAGACGGGGTGGGTGCAATTTGGCGATGTACGGCGCACTGCAACGGCCGCCATTGAACGGGGCGATGTTCCTCCGTTGATTATTGTGATGCCCGATGCGGGAGTTTCATGGTATGTAAATGACTTACAAGGGAAAGTGCGGTATGAAGACGCTTTTTTCAACGATTTGATTCCATACATTGAAAAGACTTATCCGGTATTGGCAAAAAAAGAGTTTCGGGCTGTAGCCGGCTTGTCGATGGGCGGATACGGCGCTTTGCTCTACTCGTTGAAGCATCCCGACTATTTTTCCGCATGTGTAGCTTTGAGTGCAGCCGTTTTTACCGATGATGAGGTACGCGCATTTTCAAAAGATAAAGAGAGGCTGAATATGTTTGGTTCTATCTTTGGCGACCTTACAACCAATTTGCCGCAACATTGGAAAGACAACAGCGTGTTGGAAATTATTAAAAACTATCCTGAAGACAAGAAAAATCAGGTGCGGTTTTACATTGATTGCGGGGACGACGATTTTCTTTACAAAGGAAATGCCGCGCTGCACGTCGCTCTACGGGATCAAAACATGAAGCATGAATTTCGGATGCGCGACGGAGCGCATACATGGAGTTATTGGCGGTCAGGGTTGAAAACAGGTTTGAAATTTATCGGGATGAGTTTTTTCCGGTAAAATTGGAGAGCAGACTTTCTACCCCGAGCTGCCCCTTCGGCTTGCAAGGGGTTTTCCATATATATATCCTTGAAGTCCGGCTTCCTGATCATTGAAGCCTTGCTTTTATGTCATTGTAGCGACCGCTTCCAAATTCGGTACCGCTCGGTACAATTTTTGGAAGCGGTCGCTACAATTTTTTGTACTGCTCGCTACAATTTTTGGAAGCGGTCGCTCTCTTTTCTACTTATAGGTTACTATAAAACAAAAGACGGTTGGCATTCAACACACTGATTAGTTACAATGAAGTGCGAAACACCAGTAACATAACAAATAATTTATCCAGCACCAAAATAATATTTTCATTGATAACATCATCATATCTTTTCATATTGTGTTTTTCTGCAATCTTATTTTTCTTTTCTTATCAGTAACGTACCGGTAGATTCATATAAACAGGAACAGCTTTCCCATCCTTTTTCCCCGGTATCCAGTCCGGCATAGATTGTATTACCCCTATGACATCTGCATCAAGCATTGGATTTAAGCTACGCGTAATCTCAATTTCACCGGTCTTTCCGGTTTCAGAAACGACAAAACGAGCCATTACAGTACCCCGTATGGGTAAGGAGGAGTATAATACTTCCGGACGATGTATATTTGCTGCCAAATACTCCAACAACGCTTTTTCTCCTCCCGGAAATTGCGGCAATTGATCCGGATCGTTAATAGCTTTGATGCTATCTTTTTGGTTTATTGCATAAGAAGACAGTATTTCATTGAGATTTTTGATATACAACGATTCGTTTAACTCATTCTTGTTGACATAGGTAATAAAGATTTGCTTGCAAAGATCACACAATTTAAGTGCGTTACCGTTTGGCATGTGGATTCTTAACGACCACACTTCATCATCAACCACAGTACGGAATGTTACCGAATAACCATCTAAAATGCCGGCAGCAACACCTCTCGCTTTAAAATTATCGATGACTGAAACCATTGTTTTAAATAAAATTGCAGAGAATTGATCGCTGATAGGGACAGTGCGGCTTTCTATCTTATAAAGATTTTGCATCTCTTCATAATACTTTCTCCCGTTCTCTCGGTTTTGCTTCCTTATTTGGTCAAGTGTGTCTTCAGGCAAAGAAGATGGGTCCGAAACGCCTATCAAGGGATACTTGCTTTCTGCTTCTTTTTGCGCCACTTTAAAATTAGCAATGTATTTAAACTCCAAAGCATACGATTTTTTCAACGTATCTCTTACCATGCGAAATCCATAAGAACCGGAAAAAGAAGGCTCAAAAAAGAACTCAACAGGTGCATTAAAATCTCCGAAAAACCGTTTTTCATTATCACTTTTGCTATTGAGGTTATTTAATGGTTCCCAATATATCAAGTTATACTCTATTAGCTTTGAAAATTGACCTCCGTTTATGTGGTCAATTTGCTGCGAAATGAGCGTTTGGCTGAAGAAAATAGTCGAAACAATATAAAAAAATATTTTTCTCATAAAAAACTATTGAGTTGGATTATAAATAAAATTACCGTTATCTGTCATCATAATGCCCATAAGCAGAAAGGAGCAATACAACTGTTTTTTCATTATCTATCATATAGATAAAACGATGTTTACCTGAATTTCTTCTCGACCATTGTCCTACTCTATCGCCCGATAATGGTTCAGGTTTACCTGCGCCGGTTGTTGGATGTTCTGCTAATTCGTCTATTAGTTTTACTGCTTTACTAAAAGCGGTTGGTTCGTTTCTTTTCAATCGGGCAAGGTCTTTCTCTGCTTCTGATGTGTATGAAATCTTATACATTTTCTACAAAGAATTTAGAAAATTATGAATTTCTTCTTTTGATGAAAGGGTTTTTGTTTTACCTTGCCTGTACTCCTCTATCCCTCTGTCTATTTTGGCGTACATTTTCTCTTTACTTATGAGCGAATCGTTTAATTCGGGAATCATTTCTCCCAAATCAACAATCTGGAAAAATTTATTTTTCCTTTTTATAATTACTCTTTGTTTATTAGCTATTTCAAAGAATTTACCTTGATTTTGAGTTAACTCTCGCGTACTTATTACTAACATAATGATACGATTTTTGATGTAATTTTGCTTGCAAAAATACTAAATTAGTTTTATTCAGCCAAACTACAGAATCAACATTTTAATTCTCATCACAATCTGTTTATTTTTTGCTTTAGTTCCCGATTCTCTTTCTCAAGTATTTCTATGTATTCTCTTTGGGTTTCCAACAAATGCTCGGGTACGGAACAGATATTATTTGTTCCCTGATTTAGATTCAGATAATGAACAGTCGAATTATCTTTGCATATAAAAACCTGATCATCATCCGGTTCATATATTTCATCAATCGGAACAGTCAGAATATCCGCTAATTTTTCCCATTTCTGCATAGAATCTTTTTTATTTCCTCCGGCGTTAATCCGGTAATGATTGAAATAGTTTCCACCGGCAAGCCGGCTTGATGACTATTAAGAATCATTCTTTGCTGTTCTTCAGCTTTGCCTTCAGTTTTGCCTTTTGCTTCGCCTTTCCGTAAAGCATCGCCTATCAGACTGCGTTCGGTCATGATGGCATCTCTAAACTTATCATAAGTTTCCAACTGTTCTTTTGTATAAGCGCCTATTTCCATGTAACTGACCGCTTCTCGCGTGTAGTTGTTTTCTAATAATTCCTTAGGGGCTTCTTTCGTTGCTTCATTGATTTCGGTTAGAAAGCGCAGCCACAATTCCTGTAACTTTCTTTCTGCCCTGTTTTGAGGCTTGAATTTGGGAAGTTCGATAAATACAAACTCCAAACCTTCTATCTGCTTGCCGGTATCTTTTACATTGACTATCTTGTAGTGGTGATAGTATTCATTGCGCATTTCAGGCGATTTCTCAAATATGTCGTTGACAAAATTCAATGAATAAACCGGTTGAAGCAATTTAAATTCTTCGGATATATCTAATTGTTTCACGTAGGCTTTGGAAGCATTGAGCAATACACGACTCTTGAAACTTTCAGACCATTCCATTTGCATTTCAACTATAAACTGTCTGCCGTCTATATCCGTACAGCGTACATCCACAATCGAATAACGCAAGATTTTGAGTTCGGGCATTAACTCTCCCGTTTGATATTCGATACTAACAATTGGTTTATCAAGTGGTAACATGCTGTTTAGCAAACTCATGCAAAGATGCTTGTGTTCGCCGAAAACACGTTTGAACGTCAAATCGTTTTTAGGATTAAGATAATGTGCCATGACTGTTACTGTTATTACTGTTTATAATCGTAAATCATTGCAACAAAGTTAAGAATTTTTTTTATTTCCATTGCCATCCAACATCTTTTTTATGGTTTAAAAACAAGCTACAACCCTGCTATCCGGCGAAACAACGAAACAGCCGATTCAATCCTAAGTACTTGTATTCGCCTATTTGCTGTTGTAGAAACTATATACAGTTTTTAATAAAGTGTCCGGAGAAATGGTTCTTTTTTCAAGTAATAATATTCAACATAAAGTAAGATTGATTTTATTTTTTGCAAAGAACGTATAAAAGAAAGCGAAAACATCGTCTTCCGTGAGTAGATTTTTCACTTTCAAACCACAGTTTATAATCTTCCGCGTAAGCATAGTGTTCGTATTGTAATCCACGATCAATTAAGAAATCCCGCCTGATCATCGTTGTGGGATGAAACATAAAACAGTGTTTGAGCAACTCCAAAACAGGAT
>Ga0209629_10004519_pt1 | contig 10313 bp, 9 predicted proteins | sample TergutCu122P5_FD_187286 | JGI IMG/M metagenome (GOLD analysis project Ga0209629, IMG submission 187286) | Cubitermes ugandensis P5 segment gut microbial communities from Kakamega Forest, Kenya - Cu122 P5 (SPAdes) (version 2) | ecosystem: Host-associated > Arthropoda: Insects > Digestive system >... | reverse complement strand
ATGCATATAAGTGAAAGCACAGTTTTTAATTATTTAACATTAAAGAAGCTCTGTCCTGAAGCAATGGCTCTTGTTTATGAGAAGAAGTTAAAACTAAAATGCGCTAGAATGCTTGCAAAATTGAGCCATGATAACCAGATGTACATCTTAAAAAACGTGAAATTGGAAGATGTAAATGCTTTTCATAAGTTAAAAGTTTTGACGAATAATCCAAATGCACCAACTCATGAAATAAAAGCAAAGTCTGAATTTATAGAGAATTTCATACCACAGTTTACTGATGTTACAATAAGCGTTAATAAAGATGCTTTAAAGGATTTGTTTAACAATATAATCGATTTTAAAGAATTCATTTGTGGTAAATTTTCAAAAACTATGAATGAAAAGCTTGTAAAGCAACTGGTTAAAGTAAAGGTTAATAGAGAGCATATGCGATTCTATGTTAAGCACAATTTCTTGGATGGCAAACAACTCGAGGCTGTTACTGGAAAAGACTTGAATGAATTATTAACTGTGTAATATAGTACAACTGAATATATGGGGAGACCCTATTTTCGAACAGTGTCGAAATAAAAATCGCCGTCCATTTTAGTCGAATAGGAGATGGAGAGATTAGTGTATAATTGACTCGGCGAAGAAGAGTTAAAAATGAAGAATTTTAAAGAAATAGATAAAATTTAGTAAAATGGTTTTTAAAAACCCTTGTGCACATTTTTATGCACACAAGGGTTGGGTTAGGTGGAAATTGGAGTCAATGTGATTTTTAAATTAAATCTGTTCAAGCTCTAGCCTTTTTTTCAATGAAATAAAGGGGATGGATTTTTTTGGGTTTAAAAATTTTTACGGTTTTGTATTCACTTTTATATTTAATCCATTTTTTTGTGTTCACTTTTTTATTATAAACCTAATTTTATCATTTATAAATCTATTTTATCCATGGAGGGCTTACTACACTTCCTTTTTATAATTAAAAAACACCTTATATCCCATCAAGATAATAAGGTGTCTTAATTATACATTATTTCTCTTTTACATACCTTGCTGACCAACCTGGTGAAGATGGAGGAAGTTTTCCTTCTAAAGCTTTTTGATAATATTCGCTAGTCATTGGATCTTTTGAGTCTAAGTAAACTGCATTTGTAAGTTTAGCAAAGAACACTATGCAGCTTTCTAAATCTACTTCATTGATTACTTCACATTCTAAGTATCCACAAGCACCTTGTGTAACAGCAGGTACACCATTTTCTCCTTTTGTAAACTTTACCTTTGCTAATTTATCTACATCTCTTCCACTTTTGTAACCGAGAACTCTTATAAAATCGATAGTAGCATCTGTGCTTAAAATCGACACATTGAATTTCTTGCTATTTTGAATCAATTCCTTAGAAAAATTCTTGCCAAATACGCTAAGGCTTAAAACAGTAGGCTCTGAAGCAACTTGAACTAAGCTATTCGCTATAAAAGCATTCGTTTTATCTTCAAAAGCAGAAGTAACAACAAACATACCTGTCGTCAGTTTTGATAAAACATTGTTATCCATATATTTTTCTCCTTTCTTTATTTCAGATATAGGTATCAATTAATAAAATTATTAATACACACTTTAGAATATCTTTTGGACATTGATCCCTATAATAAATTATTTAAATATTGCGCTTCCTAATAATGCAGCTACAATAGCACCACAAATTGGAGCTACGACTGGTACCCAAGCATAAGCCCAGTCAGAATCACGCTTATCTTTGATTGGAAGTAAAAAGTGTGCAATTCTTGGTCCTAAGTCTCTTGCAGGATTTATTGCATAACCAGTTGTTCCACCTAAACAAATACCAATAACCAAGATGATTCCGCCTACTCCAAAAATATTTACTCCACCAGCAAATGATGTACTTCCAATTCCCATGATTGTAAATACGAGTATAAATGTACCTATAAATTCACTTATAAAATTAAATGGAATATTTCTAATTGCAGGTCCAGTACAGAATACTGCAAGCTTACCATCTCTATCTGCTGTAGCATCAAAATGGTCTTTATACATAACATAAACTAAACATGCACCGATGAAAGCTCCAAGGAATTGACAGCCTACATAAGCTATAGCTGTACTCCAAGCAAGTTTACCTATAATAGCAAAGCTTAAAGTCAAAGCAGGGTTAAAATACGCACCACTCGATGGACCAAACATGAGAGCTGGAACCAAAACCGCACAAGCCCATCCAAATGTTATTACTATCCATCCAGAATTATTTCCTTTTGTTTTACTCAATACAACGTTTGCTACAACTCCATCACCTAATAAAATAAGTATAGCGGTACCAATTATCTCTGCTAAATAAATATTAACATTCATACTTATTCCTCCTTATTTTGCCCAACCTAAAGCTCTTTTAACTGCTTCATTCCATCCTGCTACGAGTTTTTTGCGTTTTTCATCATCCATATTAGGTTTGAATACTTTATCAACGCTTACATTTTTAGCAATTTCATCTTTGTCTTTAAAATAGCCTACACATAAACCAGCTAAATAAACTGCACCAAGAGCTGTGCTTTCAATAATAGATGGTCTAATAACATCAACATCTAATATATCAGCTTGGAATTGCATCAAGAAGTTATTAGCGCATGCTCCACCGTCTACTCTTATTTGCTTTATGCTTACTCCTGCATCTTGTTCCATTGCTTTTACCACATCAGCACTTTGATAAGCTAAAGATTCAAGTGTTGCTCTAATAAAGTGCTCTTTTTCAACTCCACGAGTAAGTCCTAATATAGCTCCTCTTGCATATTGATCCCAATAAGGTGCTCCAAGTCCTACAAAAGCAGGTACTACATATACTCCATTGGAATCCTCAACTTTTTTAGCATAGCTTTCAGTAAATGCAGCGTTGTCTATCATTCTAAGGCCATCTCTGAGCCATTGAATAGCAGCACCAGCTATGAATACGCTTCCTTCTAATGCATATTCAACTTTTCCGTCTAAGCCCCAAGCAATTGTAGTTAAAAGCCCATTTTTAGATTCAACTGCTGTTTCACCTGTGTTCATTAAAATGAAGCATCCAGTTCCGTAAGTGTTCTTAACCATTCCTTCTTCATAGCAGCATTGACCAAATAATGCAGCTTGTTGATCCCCTGCAATTCCAGCAATTGGAATCTCTCCACCTAGTATATCGGCACAGGTATCGCCATAGTGGAAGCTTGATGGTTTAGCTTCAGGAAGCATGCTCTCTGGAATGTTAAGCTTTTCAAGTATCTCTTTATCCCACTCTAAAGTGTGAATATTAAAGAGCATTGTCCTAGAAGCGTTTGTATAATCAGTGACATGTACTTTGCCTTTGGTTAAATTCCAAATTAGCCATGAGTCTACAGTTCCAAATAAAAGTTCACCATTTTCAGCTTTTTCTCTCGCTCCTGGAACGTTTTCTAGGATCCATCTAACTTTTGTACCTGAAAAATACGCATCGACTATAAGACCAGTTTTCTCTTTAATGACCTTGTCAAAACCGCAAGCTTTGAGTTCATCGCAGTATTCTGCAGTTCTTCTGCATTGCCAAACTATTGCATTATAAACAGGTTTGCCAGTGCTCTTTTCCCAAACTACAGTAGTTTCTCTCTGATTTGTAATACCTATAGCAGAAATATCAGATGCTTTTGCGGAAACTCTTGCCATTGCTTCAGCAGCTACACCTATTTGGCTAGACCATATTTCCATAGGATCATGTTCAACCCAGCCTGCTTTAGGGAAAATTTGTGTAAATTCTTTCTGTGCAACGCTTATGATCTCACTCTTTTCGTTGAACAGAATGCACCTTGAGCTCGTAGTTCCTTGGTCAAAAGCCATCAAGTATTGTGACATAAAAAAACCTCCTCTATTTTATATATATATGTGAATTTAATAATTTAATTAAATTCACATAATAGCTTAATTAAAATTATATTAAAAGATCCCAAACACTGTGGCTGGTAGTAGAAATAGCAATAGCTCCATAAGATAGACACTCTATTACATCTTCTTTAGTATTTATTAGTCCACCAGCAATTATAGGTACTTTCACTGACTTTTGCATGTTTTTAATGCTTTTACTGGCAGATCCAGGCAAGATTTCAACAGCATTTGGCGAATATTCTAAGATGCTCTTTATACCTGTTTCAAGTGATTTTGAATCTATTGCAAATATTCGGAGTATTGAAAGCATTTCACTATTCTTTATATGCTTAATATTTGATGGTTTAGTCGTTATAATTCCATCTGGATTTATAACCTTCTTTAAATATATAATCCCAAATTGATCGCTCTTTAAACCCTCAATCATATCGATATGCACAAAGACTATTATTTTTTTTTCTCTTAATTTATTTAAAGCATCTTCCAGTATAAATAAATTGCCATATAAAATAAATGCTATTTTAATATCTTTTTTTAAAATACACTCTAAATCATCATCGCATCTTATAGCACCGATAACAGGATTATCTATCAGACAATCATAAAACTTGTCAAAATCAAGCATATAAATACCCCTCTTTTAATGAATAAATTATTACTATATTTATAATACTTCTCTTGTTGCTACAATGTCAATGCCTGTATCTGCTACATTTTTTAAGACAACATCTCCTATTTTTATTGGTATTTCTACTGTAATATTTTTTAATTCTTTAGCACATTCCATAATTTTACTTTTAGGTATCTCTTCTTTAGATTTTACTGAAATAAGTCTACCATCTTTGCTCTTTACAGATGTTGTAAATACTCTCACAGGATTTGAGATCTCTCTAATGGCATAATTTTTTCCTACATTGCAATCATTGCCATACACTTTTATTTCATCATTTAAGGTTTCAACGCTTAATTGGCAACCAACCGGGCAGCCAATACAAATAAAACTTTTCATTTTACACCTCTTCCTTAAATTCCACTTTTACTGAAATATTCTCGGGAGAAAGGGTTTGATTTTTAATATTTACTATCTCCATTTCACCTGGAGTGAGGATCTTCTTCTTCTTGCTGTAAACTTTCTCCTGGTCAAAATACACGCTAATATAGGAATTTCTATAGACATTATCGCTTCTAAAATTGATTTCTAAGCCATCTCTTATGGAGTTTAAAAAAGTAAAACTTGGCACAGTATATCTTACCCCAAATCCAGGATTAATATTTATATATTTATCTTTTTTAATTTCTCCTTTTAAATATTTTGCAGCAGACTTTGCAGCTTTATAGGCTTCATTACTGACGTTATCCACTAAATCGTGTACCTGTAAAACATTTCCACAAGAGAATACACCTGGAACACTAGTCTGCAAATCACTATCTACGATGGCTCCTCCTGTAATCCTTGATAATTTCACGCCTATCTTTTTGGATAATTCATTTTCAGGTATCAATCCTACAGATAGTAAAAGCGTATCGCACTCTATTATTTCCGCTGTCTCTTTTTTTGGAACTCGTTTTTCATCTACCTCACATACTTCTACTGCTTCTACTCTTTGTTTGCCAATTATTCTTGTAACTGTATGGTTAAATTTTAATGGAATATCAAAATCATTTAAACATTGGGCTATATTTCTATTGAGTCCACTTGAATATGGTAAAAGCTCAAAGACACCTATTACTTTAGCCCCTTCAATGGTAAGCCTTCGGGCCATGATAAGCCCAATATCACCAGATCCTAAAATGACAACTCTCTTACCTGGCAAGAGTCCCTTTAAATTTATATATTCTTGGCAAGCTCCTGCAGTCAATACCCCGGCTGGTCTCGACCCGTATATATTAATTGATCCTCTAGGTCTTTCCCTGCATCCCATAGCTAAAATTATCGATTTTGCAGCAACTTGGATGACACCTTCCTTGGTTAAAACGCTTGCTATCTTATCAGGGGTTATATCTATAATCATTGAGTTTAACATCGTATCGATATTAAGTTCTTTTACCTTAACTTCAAATCTATGTGCATACTCAGGTCCAGTCAGTTCTTCTTTAAAAAAATGTAGTCCAAAACCATTATGAATGCATTGGTTTAAAATACCACCTAAACTCTTATTCCTTTCAACGAGGAGGATGCTCGAAATGCCTGACTCACGAGCTCCTGCTGCTGCAGCAAGACCTGCTGGTCCTCCTCCTACAATAAGTAAATCTACATATTTCATATCTGCTCTCTCCTTATAGATCATCTTTAATATGATTCACGATTAAATTTGATCCTTCTCCAAATTTTGTAACATCAAAAGGAGACTTACCAAGCTCTCTACACATTATCTCCATTACCTTTGATGTGCAAAATCCACCTTGGCACCTTCCCATTCCACATCTAACGCGCCTTTTAATTCCATCAAGAGTTGTAGCACCAGGTTGCCTTCTTATAGCATCCACTACTTGAGCTTCTGTAACGGTTTCACATCTGCATACTATTTGTCCGTAGGCACTGTTTTCTTTAATCAACTCGTTTTGCTCTTTTAAGCTAAGTTCATTGAATCTCTTTATGGAAACCCTATATGGATTAAAATAGAGCTTTTCTTTTGGATCTAAAACATCAGCGATTATATTTGAAATATATTCAGCAATAGCAGGTGCGCTAGTCAAACCCGGGGAATTAATGCCAACTGCATTTATAAAATTCTCCCCATCTAATTTCTCCACAATAAAATCATCAAAATTGCTAAGATTTGCTCTTAAACCAGCAAATGAAGTTATTGTACTCGAAACAGGAAGGCTCTTAACGCTCATGGATGCTGTTTCAATAACCTTTTTAATGACATCAGAAGTTGTATCAAAATCACCTTTATCCAATATATCTTCAGAACTTGGTCCTATTAATAAACCACCATGCATTGTAGGGGTTACAAGAACTCCTTTACCGAGCTTCGTTGGCAATTGAAATAATGTTTTGCTTAAAAAACCCTCTTCCATTTTATCCGTCAAAATATATTCTCCCCTCCTAGGGATTATTGAATACTTTTTCTCGGATATGAGGTTATTTATTTCATCGCTATAAAGCCCAGCTGCATTGACAATGAATCTTGCTAAAACAGATTCTCCTGATGTATTTATTATATAATGATCTTCTTTTTTTGTGATACTTTGTACCCTACAATTTAATTTAAAATTAACTCCATTTATAAAAGCGTTTTCAGCAAAAGCTATGGTAGCTTCATAAGGTGATATTATTCCTCCAGTAGGTGCATACAGTGCTCTGTAAATATTTTCGCTTACATTTGGTTCTAGTTTTAAAACTTCATCTTTTTCTAGTATCCTTAAATCTGGAACTCCATTTTTAATTCCTTGATCATATAATAATTGAAGCCTCGGCATATCCTCTTCTTGAAAGCATAAAACTAAAGAGCCATTCTGTTCATAGGGGATATCCAGTTCTTTTGTCAATTTTTTATACATTGAATTTCCAAGGACATTGAAACGAGCTTTTAAAGTGCCAGGTTCTGCATCAAAACCAGCATGTGAAATTCCACTATTTGCTTTTGATGTCTCACTGGATATTTCTTCGTGAGCTTCCATGACTAAAACATTTAAAGAAAATCTACTCAAACTTTGTGCAATAGACGAACCAATTATTCCCGCTCCTATAATAACAACATCAAACATATATTCCTCCAAATAAAAATGCCTAGTCTAAAACCACCAAGGTTTTATATTAGGCAACTCAAAACTCAAGCCATTTATAATTAATATAATGATACCATCTATAAGATAAAAAATCAATAGAATTTTTTTAAGTTAAATATTTATGTTTAAAATTATGAAATTATGTTAAAAATTACCATAAAATATACAATAGGAGGCTATATGAAAATAAGGTTTTTTTTATACTTTTTTATCTCAATTTTGATCATTGGATCAACGGCAATCATATATAGATATATTGCATTAGAAAAATTAAAAACAAATGTCTACAAAACAGAGGCAATTAAAGCTTCGAATCAAAGCAATGTAATAATCACCAGCGGCATTTTAGAATCACAGTTTAAAGAAGATTACTATCCTTCAAATGGCAAGATAATGGCGTTAAACTTCAATCTGGGAGACCATATTATAGAAGGGCAAAAACTTGCAATCATAAAAAAAGATGGTTCCTCTGTAGATAATGATAATGTCATTGCAAAAAAAAGCGGCACTGTAACGTCTGTTCAATATTCCCTAGGTGCATATTATGATTCAAAAAAACCTCTGATTTCAACGGAAGATCTTTCATATATGAAGGCTTTAGTTAACTTAGATGAAAATGATTCTGAATATGTGAGATTAGACCAAAAATCTATAATAAGCACTAAATTTTTAGAGTTTGCTGGAAAGGTTTCTTATATTAACCCATCTGGAACAATAAACACTACAGATCCAAATAAATCCTATCTCCCTGTTGAGATCGCTTTAAACGGGAAAGTAGAGAACCTTAAAAGTGGAATGCAGGTAAAAGTGACCATAATACTGGAGGAAAAACAAAATATCATTGCAATCAATAAGAATTACATAAAAAAAGATATGAAAGGAACTTATGTATATGTTCTCAGCGATGATGATACTGCCCATAAAACATACATAAAAACTGCTACTCAATTTGCAGATAAATTGGAAATAACAGAAGGGCTTAAAGAAGACGACGTGATCATTTTAGATCCTAATAACACCATTGTTGAAAATCAAGAGATTGTACCTGAAGAATCCATACCAGCAAATAGTCCACTTTATACAGAATAATAATCTAAATAAAGCAGCTTCAAAAAGAAACTGCTTTATTTATTGTTATTTAATAATTTTTTCACTTATATTTGTTACCTTTAATTCATTTATTTTATTATTTGCTAATTCTCTTATTTCTTCCTCAGTCAGCTGTTTTGGAAGGTATGAAAGCAATATTTTGATTTCTTCATTAGTACAATGGCCAAAACCCAGTCTTTTTGAAGTTTTTCTCTAAGAGTCATTACAAGCTATACCTTCTTTCAAATTATTTAAACTTTCTTTTTCTTGCAGCTTCCGACTTTTTCTTTCTCCTAACACTAGGTTTTTCGTAGTGTTCTCTTTTCCTCACTTCAGAAAGCACTCCTGCTCTTGCGCATTTTCTTTTAAATCTCTTTAAGGCATTGTCAAGCGATTCATTTTCACCAACTTTTATTTCTGACATCTATATCCCTCCCTCCAATGGCTAAACTAATTTTGAAATTTAAAGATAACATTACTCATTTTATTATACAATAATTCTTAAAACACTGTCAATGTGAATTCCTTCGTTAAGAGGTTTTATTTATTACACTGTTTTTCCAATTAAATCATTCGCCTTATTCTTTTTTATTAAAACATCATATATATTTCCTTTTTCAAGTTTTTCACCCAATATTAAAACATATAGATAATTTTCAGAATATCCTGCACTACATGAACTACCATCTTCTATCAATACTTTAAGTATTTTACCAACATATCTATCCTTAAATTCTTTTTCATTTATAGAATTAAGATTAAAAAGAAATTTATATCTTTCATCTTTTATTTTATCATGTATTTGACCCTCCATGGAATAAGCTTTAGTGCCTTCTCTCGGGCTAAACCTAAAAATGTGAGTCTTTGTGAGCTTAATCTCTTTTAAAAAATCATAAGTCTCTTTAAATTCTTCATCTGTTTCTCCCGGAAAACCTACGATTATATCTGTGGTTATAGATACATCTTTTATCTTCTTTCTCAATTTTAATAAAACATCTCTATAATCATATGTAGTATATTTTCTATTCATTCGCTTTAAAGTCTCATCGCATCCGCTTTGAAGGGAGAGATGAAAATGTGGGCATAATTTATCTATCTTTGAAATTCTCTCTATAATCTCATCTTTAAAAAAACCAGGATCTAAAGAGCCAATTCTTATCCTCTCTATATAGTCTATGCCATTTAAGTCTTCTATGAGATCTATAAGCCCATAATCTTTATCATTAAAATCTAAACCATAAGATGCGGTATGTATTCCACTCAGGACTATCTCTTTAAAGCCATTTTTAGCAAGGTTCCTTACTTCTTTTAAAACTGATTCTTTAGGTTTTGAACAAACTGCTCCCCTTGCAAATGGTATAGTGCAATATGAGCAAAATTTATTGCAGCCGTCTTGAATCTTAATAAATGCCCTGCTTCTTCTATCTTCATAATTTTCCACTGAAAGATCTTCAAAGTTTTTGTTCTTAATCACATCGGAAACTGCAACTATCTTTTCGCCTGTCTCCAATACCCTATTCACATAATAGACTATATCCCCTTTATTCCTAGAACCCAGTATGATATCGATCCCTGGAATAGAGGAAACTTCTTCTTTTGAAAC
>Ga0209629_10004516_pt1 | contig 10317 bp, 4 predicted proteins | sample TergutCu122P5_FD_187286 | JGI IMG/M metagenome (GOLD analysis project Ga0209629, IMG submission 187286) | Cubitermes ugandensis P5 segment gut microbial communities from Kakamega Forest, Kenya - Cu122 P5 (SPAdes) (version 2) | ecosystem: Host-associated > Arthropoda: Insects > Digestive system >... | reverse complement strand
GTGTCATTGGAATTTTTCAGTGACATAATCCTTCTGGTCGCACTATGGCCCTGGGGTCGACTCAGCCTCTAACAGAAATGAGTACCAGGTGTATTTCCTGGGGGTAAAGGCGGCCGGTGCGTAAGGCGGACAACCTTACCACCATCCTGTGCCGTTGTCATGAAATCTGGGAACCTTAACTTGCTGGAACCCTCAGGGCCACTCCAGGCCTGTAACGGGACTGCTTTACCTTAAAGATGTCAGGGTGGATGTCATTAAACATTAATTCCACCAGTGTAAAGCCAGTTGAGCCAGATATGGTAGTATTTAACCAATCAACACTAGTTGATAGTTTATTAAGATCATCCCTAATTGATTGTATTTCGTGTCTTGTTTTTTCTGTCAACTGACAGATAGCCTCTGTTACTTTAGTTATTTCATGCTGTAATTATTCTCTTAGTCTATCCGCTGATTTCTGTTTTTCTGCCATTAGTTTAGCACCTAATTCTTCATTTGTTTTTGTGTTTTGACTTTGAATACTATTCAGAGTACTTAAAACATTGGCTAACATGTCCTGTATCCAGGCTGACCCATGACTATCGTTATCATCGTTAGTTACTGTAAAAATACGTGGGGTATCTCCATCTATTATAGTAGCAGAATCCTGCACATCCCTATTAGTCACTTCAAATGTTTCGTTTCGCAAATGATGGGCATCGATTTTCGTCTGTCTTAAACTAACTTACTTTCTACTGACCTCTTTTGTTGATGTCTATTCGTTGGCATGTGATATCCACCACTAATGCACTTCACTATATTTAATTACACAGTATTTATGTAACATATGTGACACTACATTGCACAACCGTCGATGATTTGGTAGATGTAGTCTGCTGGTGTCGCTGATTGTAGGCTGGTCCTTAGTCATGGTCATTCATGTTGAGTGATCCAATTTACCACCATCTCGTGCCCAAATGTTGATCACCATTTCTCTACACGCTCACCCTTATTACCATCTTAATTGCGACATACTCAGTCTGGTACGTGATCCTCTTTCGGGAAACGGGTGTGGTTCACCAAATCACACATATATTTAGTTATTTTGTTTTGTTTATTTACTAATTTATTACTTGGTACAAAGAAAAGGGGTGCTGTATAAAGTCACAAGCAAATCAAGTTTTATTCAAATAATATAGTCACTGGCACTCACTCACATCGTGCTCATACGTGACTGCTTTTCTCCCTCAACTGCCAGCGTCCATTATCGGCTGCCGGCCGTTATCTCGTTTAAATTTCTGTCCGTACCACCCCTCATATCTATCACTAACGGTCCCTGAACATACGTTACCAAATTAAACTTACAAAGGCATGTCCATATACCATCCATAACAGATGCCAGCAAACTATACTAAAATGATTGGCTACACCGTCTTCATGGTCACTGCAGCATCACCATAAGCTAATTTTAAAATTTTGTGTGTTTCTTTTTTTGCAGTATGAAACAAAACTTCATGTTAATGCTTTGTTTGTGATCCATGATTTGTGGCACACTTCAAAACACACCTTCTCTCAACTGTAGCTCACAACTGATTGCACTGAACAAGTTGAAACTTGTCACACACTGTTACTAAGGTTCGACGCGCCACTTCCCGTACTGAAGATCCCTGCCTTTCCGTTGCATCGCACTTGGCAGCAGCATTCACCATAGTTTTTGATCACACCTCATACCTAGGTTATATGTCATTAGGAATATAATAACAACAGCAACATTGTTGTTGTTGTTGTTGTTTTGTTTTGTTTTGTTTTGTTTTGTTTTGTTTTTGTTGTTGTTTTTGTTGCCTTCTACTGGGTGTGCAACAGCTACAAATTTGGTATGCACAATGCAGATATATTTAGTAAGCAAATTAGATCTGTGAAACAGATTTTATACTGTTAGCACATTTCAGTTGAGTTATGGTTTTAATTATTTAGGTAACTTGTATTTCAGTTTGAGCCATAAATCCATTTTTTGTTGATTTTTGTTGTGTTGTTCGTGTGCGTTTATTGTGTAATTTGTGTTGTAATTATTTGAAGCTAGTTTTGTAATTGGCTTTTGCACTGTTAAGCCAGCACTTCAAGAAATTGAATAAAATGTTATTATTACTATTATATTGTATAATTGGACATTGTGCAGTTAAACTGACAGTCTAATGAGAATTACCACCACCGCCACCACCAGTACATGGTGTTATTCCTTAGAACAGTAGTCTTCACAGACAGCACTCTGAGAACCTCAGATCTCCTGCAATGCTGTCTTGTTTTATGTTGTACAGGTGCACAGGTCAGTGGACATACTGCTGGATCCAGACTCATCTGTTGGACAAGGGATGTACTTTCCAGAGTTGGAGGACCCTGAATATTGCAATGCTAGCAACACTGCCCTATGGGAACTGATTGCATTACAGCGCCATTATCATCCAACTGTTCGCAAGTTTGCCCGTAACGTCCTGCTTGGTATTCCGGCAACAGGGGACGGTTGTCTACAACCTGAACTCACTAAATTGTAAGTGATACTGTATTCACTATAGTCATTACATTGCTGTTCACACGATTACTGACATGCTGAGTGTACCCACAACTGTCCTTGCCTTTACTACCAGAAGGTGCTAGAAAGCTAATCCGCAGTGATGACATGCATCCCAGTTCATAAAGGAAAACTTTTGGGAGTATTACATAGTATTTTAATAAGTTTGAATTACGGTATTCCGGAGGCTGAACCGTATAGCAAATAGTTAAGATCATACAGTTAATTTTAACTTAGGTTTGTTTTATATTTATGAGGCAGCTTAAGTCTTTACCTTGATCACATAAGTTTAAAGCTCTGACACTTTCATTAGTGTAGTCTGTTTATTTGAAACATAATTTGATTCTTTGTATTCTTTAGGTCAGCAGAGGAAGTGTACATTGAATTTAATCCATCACAAATGGCATTTCGGCCACCAGTGCCCACTCCTAAAAAAGTTATGTCCAAAGTCAAGCATCCATTTCACTTCAACTTCCAGAATGAAGCTTTTTCCAGCTACTTGAAAGAAGTGTCAGAGAGACAAGTGGAAGAGACAGTAGATTTCAGCCTATTTGAAATCGGTACAGAATTGTGATTGCTGCTGTTTGGAAGTAATCCAATTATAAGAAGGTGTGAAGACCTGACCAGATAACTTGCTAGTTGACTTCCTGTACGTTGTTGACAGCTTCAATTGGCACAGTGTTGTCAGTTCTAGGCTAAACTGGGAGTGGCCAGGCACCATTGTACCTCTTTCAAATACATTCTGTTGGAAGTATGTTTATAGTTTGTCACTATGGATGTTTTTTAAATGGATGGAAAATGTTTGGTGGTGCATATGCAGAGCTTCCCTCTTTTATCAACTTGCCTTTTTATTCCCACCCCTACAACTAGGTAGTCTGGTTACTCCTTTTTTTTTCCCCTTTTTAAAGTATATACAATACTTAACTTGCATAAATTATGCAACCTCAGCTGCTTAGTTAATCTGTATCCATTCTTCAGTTTCATTCTCCTGAAGCTTAGTGAGTTGAGTAATTATCTGTAGGTTCTTCTGTTGTAGTCTCAAGACTTCACTTTACAGTCTGCGTAGGCCTTACATTTAATTCTTCCAAGTCCTTGTCATCCGAAGGTCCATTGGCACACATAACACCTGGGTACAATTTTCTTCATCCTGTTCTAAGAGTTACAGATGTAACTGCATTCAAGAGAAGTGCACCTAAATAACAGCATCCTTGATACTAATTTGCTTTGAAATACCTGAATGGAAGTATCTTGATTGATCAGCCTTCTCAGTCAGCTGTATAATGATACTTGTTCCATAAGTTAGATGAGGCACATTACATATGGTGGTAAATAACAAGCGTAAATCTTTCCTCTTAGCTACCAGTTGGGTTCAGGTGGGTGTTCTGTGTGATTGTGTAACAGGAGAGTACATTTGAGTTTTGGGCTTGCCTCATAATCCAGAAAAGTTTCTGTATCCAACAGCATGTCCAAGGCTTATAATGAATGGGTAAATGAGAAATACCTTCGAATGTTCTGGGTTCTCCAAAATCAAGGAGATTAACTGTATGTGTGCCTTCAGTATTTGCACATGCAAGAACCGTTCATTGATCCTTATTTTCTGAAGAGTGACCTTTATTAGCCAGCACTGTGGTTACCCTTGCATTTTACTGTGTCTGATCTTTTATGCAACCCTTTGCTTGAGTATTGAGTAGCCCCACTCAATTGTTTACATTCTTCACTATGTTTCCCAGCACCATTCTGATCAGCATATTTCCTCTCTCCAAAAACTTTGTACTTTTGAATCCCATGACAAAGTTTAAAGCAACTGTCAACAGAAGCAGTAGAATATAGAAAAGAGCTACAAAGGTAGGAACATCTACATTGTCTCTGATAGTCAAGCAGCCATTAAGGCACTTAATGATTTTTAGATATGCTCCAAACTAGTCTGGGATTGTTCATCAGTCCCTGGTGAAACTGGCAACATAAAAGGGTTCAACTGGTATGGGTGACAGGACACATAGGCATTGATGGAAATGAAACAGCCAGGGAAGGCTCCTCGAATCCACTCATAGGACCTGAACTTGTGGTTGGAATGCCTGTGAAGGTTGCCAGAGGATGAATGTGGGACTGGATGTGCACGAAACATGAAGAGCATTGGCAATCCATGTGTGGAAAAAAGCATACTAAGGGCTTTCTTGAAAAACCATCTGCAAATGAAGCTGCATAATTGCTCAGTCTGAGCAGAAACCAGCTAAGAATATTGACAGGGTTGCTACCAGGACATTGTCATTTAATAGGACACCTGATTAAACTGGGGCTGGTAAACATTCCCAAGTGTGATGGCTGCAAGTAGGCATCTGCAATGGCCCCACATTTTTTTGTGACTGAGGCTTTGGCCACGTTAAGATTCAGGCTCCTGGGCTGACTTTTTATGAAACTTATGACTGAAGATATTTGTCAAAAGGATACTGCACTTTGTACAAGGTGTGGGGCTGTTAGATGCTAGAACATGAGGGCTGCACAAAGGATCAAGCATGGTTGAAGTGCATGTGTCACTAATTATATCCAACCTCCTCCTGTTCTATCGGCAGAAGCACACTTTCCTGTTATTCCTGTTTGTTCAGTAAAGTCTTTTGCCTTGCTAAGCAAAATTCCCCATTATCACAACTCACTTCACCATTTCGTCACAAACCAGTCATGTAATGTTGTATCAAATTGCTGTAGTTTAGGCATTCAGAGGTTTTTATGCTCACTTGTAGCTTTAATGCTACCCTCCTTACAAGCCACTGAACTCAACAATTCATGCTTCAAGCCATCCTATTGTACACAGTTCATGAATCAGTATTCTATTCGTGTATGAACGCATTACAATTTACATGTATCTCTGTTTTGCCAGTAGTTTCTTCATAATTCTTCCAAGCTGTAGTTAACACATCTTTTCTTCTCGGTGCACAATGCTACATTCTCAGATGCTGTGGTTCAAAAGCACACAGGTTACTTGATAAGATTGCTGATTTAACACAACCTAGTGGCTGCCAACTGAAAACAAAGCATGGCTGGAGAGTGAAGTGCCACCAGTGGAAGACTGCAGAACAATCCAGAATTTTCTGAGTCTTTTTATGGTGGTCCTTCATTTGCAAATTTGCTGTTTATATTAATTAATAGCACTTTCTATTGTAAATGTGTTAACTAATGCTCAGAAAATTGAAATTATTGCAAAAATATTTGGGGCTGCAAATCACAATGGACTGCACAAAAAAAATGTGCCATTAGAGTAAACCTGCCACTAAACAAGTGGCAGAAACATGAACTTTTGCTGCACCCCTGTCTTCAGAACATTGTACTGATGTAAAAGGCAGTATATTCCTCCAAAGTTTTGATAGCCATCTCCCAGACCACATTATGACTCTTCATCACTGTGAAAGCCTGAAATAAAGAACCTAAAAATATGAGTGACTGAAGTGTGGTTATTTCCTGTTGGGAAAACTGGATTTCAGTAGGTTGCTACATTATGTACTTTACCACTACAGTATTTAATGCCACATTGCTTTCAAACACCTGAATGTTACAGCGTTTCTTATGTTTCTCAAATGAAATAAGAAGAGAAAAAGATCTAAGCACTTCCTTGTTGCAACTATTATCATTATAATAATGATCATATTAACATTTCAGTTTAGCTAGCTGAGGTTTGTGGCTGAGATCTGTACTCTTTTTGGGATTTTACATAGCACAGAATGGTAGTTTCTTACCAACATTTTGTGACAACCTATCAGTCCCATCTTCAAGAGTCAAGCAGTCAAAGAAGAATCCCAAGCAGTCAAATTGGACTGCTGGACCTTTGAAGATGGGGACCAGAATGTTGTTCTGAAACGTGGGTAAGAAACTACCATTCTATGCTGCGTAAAATCCCAAAAGAGCACAGATCTCATTTACACCATGACGGAAGCCTGAAATAACCAGCTTTGTTATAATTGGTGTCCTCATGGTCATTCCTGCTACTGTTGCTGCTTTTAGTAAGGACAAGTATGAGTAGTGTACAGATTGTAGGCATTTTCATAATGTGCTTTGGTTGCATGGCACACTAATCAGATTGTATGATTTAAGCTGTACAACAGTCATCTGCCTTTAGATGAATTAAGGCTGATCTTGGTTTACTATTTGCTGATGCTGTCTCACTAATGTAACTAAGAGTACTAACTGAGAAACAATTGATCAGCTGTGGAATGAAGTCATCACTGAAATGAATACAACAGCTAAGAAAGATGGTATTTGCTTCATATTTCTGTTTAAAAAAACATATGCATAATGTTTTCGTAATAAAATTAATTCTAGAGGCAATTACAATTACACAACTGTTATTGTTTTGTTTGTTTGTTTGTTTGTTTTTACTGCATTCCAAACACACTGCATGCCTGTTACAATGTGCAGAGTGTAATGTAATTTGACCAACAGATTTCTAGGGGAATAGAGACCAAAAGGAATAGGGCCCCATAAGTGGGAAATCTTAATCTGAAAGCTGCAACTGGACAAATGGTTGATGAGTGTAAACCATGCACATGTTCAGTTTGGAAGGATGAATTGCATGTTGCTCTAAAACATAATAGCCTGTTATGTTTTTAAGGTGATTCATCCTCGTTGTGCTGTTAATGAAATGTATTTATTTCCCAATATACAGTCATACACAACACCATTTATAAGTCAACTGGGCAACAAGTTTTGCCCTATTAGAAGCCATCATCAGGCTTTCTCTTTTAGGAACCATTCAATAAAAACTTGTGACTTCAGTTATGGATAGATCACATCCTTTACAGAGTATTTCATAGGAATATATTTAAAAACTTTTAGTAAAAAGTACAAGAAAAATATTCTTACAAAAATATTGTATAGGAGTTACATGTAAAATTTGTATAAGAAACTGTTTTTAAAGGACTGTAGTCAGTAGGCAGTAGAATCAATAAATGGTGCATGTGATCATATTCTTGTAATGCACAAAAGTCTTCAGTTGATGCAAATTATGTTTCTTGACAGTGGGTGGTAAAATACTTCAAGTAACTTCTGTAGTTATTAGGGTTTTATCTTCTTCATATTGACAGATGTGAATCCATAATGTATTTATGTGAGTAGAGGATTAATTCCCTTAGTTTTCATGTGCATATTTGAAAGACAATGTTACAGTCAACATTTGAAGACTAAGCCTGGTGTGTGCACCATCTTGTACAGCTGGTACTGTTTCTTATACAAATTTTACTTATTACTCCTGTACTATATTTTTGTAAATAACATTTTTCTTGTACTTTTTACTAATAATTTCTTAATATTATAATGTACTTTGTAAAGGAAGAGATCTATTTCTTAGCTGCAGTCATAAGTTGTATTGAATATTTCTTAAAAGAGAAGGCTTTGATGATGGCTTGTAATAAGCCAAAACTTGTTGCCTAATCAACTTACATATGGTGTGTGTGTATGACTCTTTACTGGGAAATATGTGTTTTTAATAGCCTGCTGCTTATTTGATCAGTCTGGACATGGATTGATGTGTAATAAAAAAAACTGTAGTAAGAGTAATCATATTTAAAAAGGAAATTAAAAGAAAAAGAATGACAATCAGTGCAGAAAGTGTTGTGGAACCTAAAAAAACAATGTCATAAATCTACTGCAAGGATCAGTAAGGTTTTTACAAAAGATGTTCGAAATGCCACCCCCCCAAGCACATTGCATAAGCAACATCATGCAGCATTGATTGATGTACTCTGCTGAACAATCCTGGTATTGTCTGCACAACTTGAAAGGCACCCATTATCATTGCTATTAATTCCTTTGCTGTTTCTGTTGGGCTGTTATACAGCACAGTTTTAACCTGACCCCAAAGAGAGAAATCAAATGGTGTCAAGTCAGGCTGCTGCAGAGGCCAGGAAATTGGTTTACCCCTACCCAATCCAGTGCTGGGGAAATGTAGTATCGAAGCAGTTTTGGACAGTTGGGCATAGTATGATGGTGCTTCCTCTAACTGGTGCCACATCTGTTGATGAATCTATAATCATATGTCCTCAAGTACTTCAGGGAGGGCTTGTGAAAATCTGTGGTGTTTATAGTCATTCAACGTAGGTGAGAGCATATACAGTCCAGTCAAGTGGTCATTGACAGTACCAGCCCAAACACTTACTGCAAACTGCTGCTGGTATCATTTGAGAAGGGTGGCATGTGGATTGTCTTCATCACATATGTGGTTGTTTCAGCTGTTAAATATTGCTTCACACATGAAGCACGCATCATGTGTGAATGAAACAAAATGTGGCAAGTTTGTGTAGTATACTGATGTAGGTACTACTGAGAAAACTGCACTCAGCTGGAAAATCTGCCTGCCTCATTGCATATTCTCTGTGGATGACATGGAGCTCCTGTTCATATAACATGTGCCGAACAACCCTGCGATTCATTTGCATGGTATAGCCAGTCCAATGGATCATCGGTGACAAGATGAACCTCATCCTCATACTCCAGGTTGCATGTGGTCCTCATTGCATCCAGGGTCACAGTTCTCCACAGTTGCTGGACAGTGCACATGAAGGTTGTGTGGTGCAGCATGTGTTCCAGGTAACCTCTTGGCATACATCCTTTGAGCTCATCTTCCACATAAACTAGCAGCACCGTATCATAGGATCATATCCACCCTTTCAGAGTATGTGACATTCTTCATTAGATCAGAAAAGAATTGCTCAGACAGTACATCTCTTTGAGAATGTTTTGAGCATCAGTACAGTACAACACAGAAGGATGGCAAATAAGATAATGTAGAAGTAGGAAAACCAGCATGGTACTGGCAAGTAACCACAGTTGAGAGAGGCAAAAAGATGTCTAACTGATAAAGAAGGGGGAAAGGGGGGCAGAGAGCATCCAACCACTTCCTCTTTTCTGTTACACTTGACCATGATTGTATTGATAGAATTGTGATTTTCACTGTTATGTTGTTCAAGAAGTAACAAAACATATGCAATCACAAGGGAGGAGGTGTTAGATTGTTAACACCACAGTACATCAGGTACTTTGTTACTTCTTGGGTTGTAATTCTTCATGTACTTATGAGTGCACGTATACAGTTAGTGAACCGGCTCACTCCACCTCTGATACTTCGTTGGATAAACATCACCATGTTGATATTGGTGAGAAGTGCCATAGTGTAGCAGTATACTTGAGCATGGCATCTCACATGAAGCCAGGAGTTATACAGTAGTGGGTGGGATCCACTCCATACAAGCAGGCATGTAGCTGGGGGACAGGGTGGCCATTGCGATTATTCAGGCATTGGTGTGGGGACTGCTCGTCTGCCCGTATTTCCCAACATACTTTTACATGACCACTGGCTTCAGAAGTCCCTGTTGTCAGCTGTGCTGGTGGACAAAAAACATGTTCTAGTTATGAACTTTTGAACCATGACATATTTTCCGTGAGACATAATTAAGAACAGCAACTTAGAAACTGTGATAGTGCAGTTCAGAAGGCCTCTTATGTTGATGTGTAAAGAGGTATCCAGCAATGGATTAAGGATGTGTCTGCTATAGGCCAGTTGAGTGCTCTTTTTGTAAATGTGAATGTTTGCAGATCCTTATGTTTATAAAGACTGAATGTAAGTCAGGTTCAGAAAGTCTGTTGGCAGTTTTAATTCTTTGTGTTATCTTTGTGGAAATGTGTGTGTGTTGTTGGTAAATGTCCAATTATGGTTTTGTAGTGCACAATTAAAAATACAGTACAATCTGTTTTCTGTTTGCATATATTAACCCTTTTAGTGCGCACGGGCC
>Ga0209629_10004514_pt1 | contig 10317 bp, 3 predicted proteins | sample TergutCu122P5_FD_187286 | JGI IMG/M metagenome (GOLD analysis project Ga0209629, IMG submission 187286) | Cubitermes ugandensis P5 segment gut microbial communities from Kakamega Forest, Kenya - Cu122 P5 (SPAdes) (version 2) | ecosystem: Host-associated > Arthropoda: Insects > Digestive system >... | reverse complement strand
CAAGCAACAAAACCTCTACGACAACACCCTCATCCTCATCCTCAGCGACAACGGCGCCAGCGCCGAAGGCGCCATCCCCTACGGCAATTACGACCCCGCGCTCCCCGACCCCAGCGGCCCCGGCTCGGACATCCACATCGGCATCTCATGGGCCGAGCTAAGCGACACCCCCTTCTTCCTCTACAAACGCAACACCCACGAAGGCGGCATCGCCACCCCCCTCATCGTCTCCTACCCCGCCGCCATCCCCGCCACCCTCAACGGCACCATCGCCCGCCAGCCCGCCCACGTCATCGACATCATGGCGACGCTGGTTGCCCTCAGCGGCGCCACCTATCCCGCGAAATTCAACGGTCACGACATCACCCCCATGCAAGGCATCAACCTCCTCCCCGTCTGGCTCGGCCAAAAAACCACCCGCCCCGCCCCGCTCTATTGGGAGCACGAAAACAACCTTGCCCTCCGCGACGGCAAATGGAAACTCGTCAAGGAAGTGATTGAGGACCACTTCCAACTCTACGACATGGAAGCCGACCGCACCGAGATGACCGACCTCTCGAAAAGCCAGCCCAAAATCTACGACGCGATGAAAAAGAAACTCGACGAAATGTTCAAACAAGTCGGCTCCGAGCACATGCCCTTCCCCCCGCTCCACGGCGTCACGCCAGTCTACAAATACCCGCGATAAAACAATGAAAGAACTTTTGGACACTTTGAAAAATCGCATCCTGAAGCCGCGGAGCGGCGATAATCAAGCCGAAGGCTTGTCCCCGTTTTTCATCCCCACGCTCCTGTGCGGATTATTATTCCTCTTATCCCCCACCGCCTCCACCGCTGCCCCCGCCCCCACCCCCTCCACCCCCTACGCATGGCACACCGTCCCCATCGGCGGCTGCGGCTACGTCACCGGCATCGTCGCCAACCGCCACGGCGACATCTACGCCCGCTCCGACATGGGCGGCACCATGCGCTGGGACGACGCCGGCCAAAAATGGATTCCCCTCAACGACATGTTCGGCTCCGACAAGCAGCCATACTACAGCGTCGACTCCATTGCCCTCGACCCCTCCGACAGAAACACCCTCTACATCGCCGTCGGAAAAAACGGAAACGACAAAATAATAGACATATTAAAATCCACCGACCGCGGCGAAAGCTGGCGCGGCACGGGCTGGACACGCGACCACGGCGGCATCTTCGGCGGCGCCGAGTATCGCTGGGCCGGCGAAAGACTCGCCGTCGACCCCAACAAACCCACCATCCTCTACTACGGCACCCGCGAAAACGGCCTCTGGAAAAACACCGCCCCCGCCAACGGCGGCAAATGGACGCGCATCCCCGCGACATCCGTCCCCGCCGGCAGCGGAAAAACCCAGATGCGCGAAGGCACCAACAAAGTCGGCGTCACATTCGTCGCGTTCGACCCCCACGGCGGAACCAACGCCGACGGCGAGACAAACATCATCTACGCCGGCTCCTGGGGCGACGGCGTTTTTCAATCAACCGACGCCGGCAAAACCTGGCGCCACATGGAAGGCAGCCCCCAATACCCCATGCGCGCCCTCGTCTCCCCCCTCAACGGCACCCTCTACGTCACCCACGAATACGACGCCTTCCAAAAAGGCGGCGCCGCCTTCTGCCCGCGCGGCGGCACATTCACCGAGTCAAAAGGCCTGGTTCACGAACCCACCGGCGGCTACTCCGGCCTGAGCCTGCACCCCACCGACCCGAAAATCATCCTGGTTGCCCGCCACAACCTCGGCCAGAACAACCAAGTCTTCCGCTCCCTCGATGGCGGCAAAACCTTCAAGGCCATTCCAAAACAAAAACTCCCCACCGAACCCCGCTGGTGGCCCGACGGCTACTGGTTCGCCCGCACCTGCGGCATCCTGATTGACCCCGCAAACCCGAAACGCGTCTTCACCATAAACTGGTTCGGCCAATGGATGACCGAGGACATAACCGCAAACCCCACCCTATGGAAAACCGCCGTCGTCGGCCACGAAGGCTCCAACCCGCGCTGCATGGTCAGCCCGCCCGCCGGCGAGGCGCGCCTCTTCGTCGGCATCGGCGACTCCAGCGGCTTCCGCTGGACCGACACCGCCAAATACCCCGAACGACAAATCCGCCTCGGCACGACCGACCTCAACGCATTCGTCCAATTCCCCGGCGACCCGAACCTCATCTACTGCGTTGGCTGCAACCGCGGCAAACAAACCGGCTGGTTCTTCAAATCGACCGACAACGGCAAAAACTGGGCCACCTACGACCCCGTCAAAATCAAATCCCTCCCGAACACCTTCTACGGCGGCCGCCTGGCCGGCTCGCCCGTCGACCCCGGCAACCTCGTCTGGATGTCCCTCGGCAACCACCAACCCCACTACACAAAAGACGGCGGCGCCACTTGGGCGCCCTGCAACGGCATCCCCAAGAAAAACATCCTCCCCAACTCCTACCTGCCCACGCGCCAGCCCCTCTCCTCAAGCCGCGCGGCAGAGGCGGGAAGGGCGGGAGAGGCGAACGGCGCGTCCTATTTCTACCTGCTCATCTCTGTCAACGAGCCGGCGGTATTTTATCGCAGCGACGACGGCGGCGCGAATTTCAAGCCCCTTGCCGGCAACGGCCTCCCCAGCGCGAAAGTTACGAATTACATAGTGAAAGGCGTGCCCAACCAACCCGCCGGCGTCTGGGTCAGCATGGACAAGGAAGGACTCTACAAATCGACAAACCACGGCGCCACCTTCGAAAAAATCCCGCAAATCGAGTCAGTAATCGCCCTCGGTTTCGGCAAATCGTCCAACGCCGCCAGCCCCGTCGCGGTCTACATAATCGGCCGGATGAACGGCGACACCCAACCCGAAAACCGCGTCTACCGCTCCGACGACATGGGCAAAACCTGGATGCGCATAAACGACGACGCCCATAAATTCGGCCTCGCCAACTCCATCGAAGGCGATGGCCAAACCCCCGGCAAAGTCTACATCGGCACCACCGGCCGTGGCGTCTTTTGCGGGACGGAAACAACGGCGGCGGGGAAATAATATTATTTTAACGGTATTATCATCACGGACTATAATCATGAAAACATTCCCGGCCAAAAATATTTTCCAAATGATGAGCTTCGCGTTTGCTTTTTTGATGCTCTTTCCCGCGCCCGCGCCGGCCGCGACCGCGACAAAGGTCGCCGTCGTTTTGCCCGGCAACGCCGCTCCACCGATGAAAATCGCCGCCGACGAATTGACCGCCCATTTGCGCATCCTTTATCCGCAAACAACCTTTGAGACAGGCACGCCCTCCACGGGTGCCGCTGCCTGCGTCATCCGCCTCGAAACAGACGCCACTCTGTCCGTCCCGGACAGCTATGCCGTCAAGGTTCTCAACGACAGGGAAGCGGTCATTGCCGGCTCGAATCCGCGCGCGGTTCTCCACGCGGTTTCGGCGCTGCTCGAAAAACTCGGTTTCGGTTTCTACCTCTCCTACTCGACGCAGCCCGCGCCCATGCCCGACTCCGCGCCATTTTCCTTCGCCGGATGGGACTTGCAGGACGCCCCCGCGCCCGGCGCCGCCACTCGCGCCGTTCTCGACTGGCACAACTTCCTGACCGGTTGCTCGACATGGAACCTCGACGACTGGCAGCGCTGGATCACGCAGATATCGCGGATGCGTTTCAACACCGTCATGGTGCATGTCTACGGGCAGACTCCGATTTTCAGCTTCACCTACAACGGCCAGACCAAGCCCCTCGCCTACATGACCAACACCCGCACAGGCCGTGACAACGGCACCGAGCACGTCCTCGACGTGCGCCGCATCATCGGCGCCGACGACCTTTTCGACGGCCCGGTATTCGGCTCCGCCGCCGCCCGCGTCCCCGACCCTCCCGGCACCATCAATTTCTCCAACGCCGGCGGCTACGACGCCCCCGACGCCCAGCGCGCCGACGCCGCCATCGCCATGATGCAACAAGTCTTCCGCTTCGCCGCCGCGCGCGGCATGGGCGTCTCATTCGGCCTCTCCATCGACACCCGCGCGGACAACCCGCAAAACATCATCGCCACGCTCCCCGCCGCCGCCCGCTTCACCGCCGCCGACGGCGGCATCCAAATCGCCAACCCCGACACCCCCGAAGGCCACGCCTACTACCGCGCCATCATGGAACGCCTCTTCGCGCTCTATCCCGAAATCACGCAAGTCTCCCTCTGGATACGCGGCTTCTCCAAAGGCAACTCCGTCAATTCCCTGCGCGGCATCAAACCCGCCGAGTTTCCCGCCGCGTGGAAAAAAGAATACAACAAACTCATCGAGCAAAACCCCTCCATGCGCAACAACCCCGAGTCCCCCAGCATGTTTGCCACCGGCAAAATAATCCGCGCCTACCGCAAAGCCCTCGACGAACTCGGCCACCCCGCCGTGACCCTCGCCCTCGGCTGCTGGCGCTTCGACTACATGCCCGCCGCCGACATTTTTTTGCCGCGCGACGTGATACTCGTCCCCCTCGACTACAACAACGAATTTCCCTCCACCCTCATCCAATACCGCACCCTGCGCGACATCGGGCGCCACCGCCCAGTCGTTCCCGTCATCTGGGCGCAGCACGACGATTTTCAATATGCCGGCCGCTCCTACACACCCGTCGCCGGCCTCGGCTCCCTGCTCAACTGGAACAACAGCGCCGGCTTCGCCATCATCCACTGGATGACCCGCCCGCACGACCTCTATTTCAAAAACAACGCCAATCAAGTGTGGGACTCGACCTTCAACGAACCGCTCGAAACCACCGCGCGCGACATGGCCGGGCGTAACTTCGCCGGAGCACCCGACTTCGTGCAACAACTTGCCGCCTGCTACCTCCTCGACTGGATACAAGACGCCCCCGCCTTCGGCGAGGAAACCTCCGACACCTTTCTCAAGCATGAAGTTGACCTCAAAAACGCGCAACCCGGCTCCGACCGCCGCCTCGACCTCCTCGCCCTCATTGCCCCACTCGCAAGCACCCCGGAGCAACTCGACTGGGTCGCCTACTACGAATACTGGGAACGCTACGCCCTCGCCGTGTTCCAGGCGCAAACCGCCCTCCAAGAATCCCGCGCCGCGCAACAAGCCGGCGACCTGCCCGCCGCCCGCGCCGCCATCGCGCGCGCCGACCCCAAAGCCGCGATTGAGTATTTCTCCCGTGCCATCCGCCACGGCCAGACCACCCGCGGCGAACTCGGCCTGCTCGTCAGCCTCAACCTCCGCTGGCTCCCCTATTTCAAGGCCCAACGCGTCGCCCTCGGCATGGAACCACTCCAGATAAAATTCGCCCCCACGCATCACGACCCCGACAACATCTCCCGCGCCCCCGGCGTCTACACCTTCGATTTCGACGACAACCACGACCCCATCGAAGTCGCCGGCACGAAAGAACTCGGAACCGAAGTGACCGCCGGCGGCATTGAAATCAACCAACACCCAGTCACCCTCGCCCTCGGCAGCCTGACCCAAACCGACCTACCCGACGGCCCCTGCATCCTGCAACTCGACCTGCCCCCCGGCGTCACAGTGCAAGTGAAAACAGAAAACGTCGCCGCCGCCCAAACCGCCACATCGGACACCGAAATAAAAACAACCGCCAGCAAAGGCACAGTGCGCCTCACCCTCCTACCCGCGCCCGGCTCCGCCCCGGTTCGCATCAGCGGCGCGACCCTCAAAAAATTGCCAGAATAACCAGGGCAACCCCGCCCCGCCCCGCCAGTTTCCAAGCCTGAAAACCAACCCGTAACATCATGAACACACCCGCCCGCCTCGCCGCCACATTCCTCATTCTTCATTCCGCATTCTGCATTAGCGCCAGCGCCTCCGCGCCGCTGCGCACCACCATCCCCCTCGACGGCCAGTGGCAAATCGCCGAGGGCGCCCTCACACGCCAGCCCGCCCCCGCCGATTTCACCCGCACAGTCCCCGTCCCCGGCCTTGTCGACATGGCCGCGCCCGCCTTCGACGCCGTCGCCCCCCCCGTCGCCGACCGCCGCGCGCTCCCGCAAAAAGACCCCAAACGCGACGCCTTCTGGTATCGCCGCACCTTCACCCTCGACGCCGCCGCCCCGCTCCCGCCCCTCGCCATTCTCAAAATCGGCAAAGCCATGTTTGGCACGCGCGTGTTTCTCAACGGCAAACTCCTCGGCGACCACGCGCCCTGTTTCACGCCCGCGTTCTTCGACGCCCGCGCCGCGCTCAAGCCCGGCGAAAACGAACTCCTCATCCGCGTCGGCGCCGACCGCGACGCCGTCCGCCCCGCCGTGGCCGACGGATTCGACTTTGAAAAAGAACGCTACATCCCCGGCATTTTCGACTCCGTGCAACTCATCCTCTCCGGCGCCCCGCGCATCGAAAACATCCAAGTCGCCCCCGACATCGCCAACAACCAAGCGAAAATCCGCGTCTACCTCGACGCCGCCGGCCCCGACGCCGGCGCGAACGTTACCATCGAAATCCGCGAATGGAAAACCCGCCGCCTCGTCGCCACCACGAGCGGGAAAATCGCCTCCCACGCGGGTAGCGGCAACGGCGAAACCGATTTCGTTTTGCCAATCGAAAACCCCCGCCTCTGGTCCCCCGACGACCCCTTCCTCTACGAAGCCACCGTCCGCACCGCCGGCGACGAATGCACCGCCCGCTTCGGCATGCGCGAATTCCATTTCGACAAAACAACCGGCGCCCCCTTTCTCAACGGCAAACTCCACTACCTGCGCGGCTCCAACATCACCCTCTACCGCTTCCTCGAGGACCCGCAACGCGCCGCCCTCCCCTGGAACCGCGACTGGGTGCGCACACTCCACCAGCGCGCACGCGACATGCACTGGGAGGCGCTCCGCTACTGCATCGGTTTCCCCCCGGAATTCTGGTATGACATCGCCGACGAGGAAGGCATCCTCATCCAGGACGAATTCCCCATCTGGTTTCAGCGCAAAAACTGGCCCCCCGAACTCACCACCCCGCGCATCGCCCGCGAATACTCCGAGTGGATGCGCGAACGCTGGAACCACCCCAGCGTCATCATCTGGGACGCCTCCAACGAAACCGCCTCCACCCAAGCCGGCCCCGCCATCGAGCAAGTCCGCGCCCTCGACCTCTCCAACCGCCCCTGGGACAACTCCTGGTCGCCCACCCTCCGCCCCGGCGACGTCTTCGAAGCGCACCCCTACCATTTCGGCAACGCCCCCCCGCGCGTGAACTTCCGCATCGCCGGCCTCGCCAACGCCGACCCCGCCCCCTGGAAAAAAGACTGGGACAAAACCATCCGCGGCCAGGGCGTCATCATCAACGAATACGGCTGGCTCTGGCTCAACCGCGACGGCACCCCCACCACCCTCACCGACAAACTCTACAACAACCTCCTCGGCCCCAACTCCACCCCCGCGCAACGCTTCCGCCTCTACGCCCGCTGGCTCGCCGCCGAGACCGAGTTCTGGCGCTCCCGCCGCACCGCCGCCGGCGTCCTCCACTTCACCATGCTCGGCTACGCCCGCCCCGACGGCCAGACCAGCGACCACTGGCTCGACCTCGCGACCCTCGCCTGGCAGCCCGATTTCCACCGCCACGTCCGCGACGCATTCGCCCCCGTCGCCGTGATGATAGACACCTGGGACGAAACCTACCCCCCTGCCCTCACCCGCGATTTCCCCTGCGTGCTCATCAACGACACCGACAAGCCTTACACCGGCACCCTCGTCCTGCGCCTCACGCGCGACGGCAAAATCCTCTCCGAGCAAACCCGCCCCGTCACCATCCCCCCGAGCAAAACCAAACGCGAAACCTTCGACCTCACCCTCCCCGCGACCCCCGGCCCCTGCCAACTAGAAGCCCTCCTCCCCGACACCCCGACCGGCGAAGTCCGCAGCCTCCGCGATTTTATCATCCACCCGCTCTTTTAACCGCACTTCTCACGCCACATTCACACCGCATGACAATGAACACCCACAAAATCCTCCTCGCGGCGTTTGCCGCCATCCTGCCGCTGCCGGCGTTCGCCGCGCAGAACGCGGCGGATGAATTGTCACTCGCGGGCACATGGCAGGTGAGCCTGCAAGCACCGTCCGCCGCCACCGCCGGTGCCGCCGCCGCGTGGCGCGACATCCGCCTGCCCGGCACGCTCGACGACGCCGGCATCGGCGAGCCGCTCGCAAAACAGCCCGCGTTGACCCAGCAAGTGCTCACGCGCTTGCAGCGAAAACACACATACATCGGCCCCGCGTGGTATAAGCGCGAAGTCGCCATCCCGGAAGCGTGGCGCGGCAAACAAATCGTCCTCGAACTTGAGCGCGTGCTGTGGGAATCGCGCGTGTTTGTTGACGGCGCGGAAATCAGCCGCGCCGACAGCCTCACCACGCCGCACCGCCACGATTTGTCGGCGGCGCTGAAACCGGGCGCGCACGAATTGATGCTGCGCATTGACAATTCCGAGATTCACCCGGGGCTGTCCCGCTTTTTCGGAAAACACAAGGACCCACTGGACGGGCCGCTTGCCCATGCCTACACAAACCACACGCAGACAATGTGGAACGGCGCGATTGGCACGCTGCGCCTGCTCGCGCGGGAACACGACGCCCTGCGAACCGTGTCCGTGTATCCGCGAGTCACGCCGGATTTTGGGATGAAAATCAGAGTGGGGGGAGCATCCTGCTCCCTACCAAGGGAGCAGGATGCTCCCCCCACATTCGACCTGACGCTCCGCGACGCCGCCGGCGCGCAAATCGCGGCAACCACAAAAACATTCCACCCCGGCACGGACGGCGTCGCGCTTGAAACGGAGTGGAATTTGCCAGCCGGAAGCGTGCAACCGTGGAGCGAGTTTGAACCGCATTTGTATACATTCGAAATGCGCTCCTCTTCCTCCGGCGCGGTGGTTTCGGCAAGGTTCGGCTTCCGCGAAGTCACCACACGCGGCCACGAACTTCACATCAACGGCCAGCGCGTCTTCCTCCGCGGCACGCTGGAGTGCTGCGTCTTTCCGCTCACCGGCCATCCGGCGATGACGGTCGCCGAATGGAAAAAAATCATCACCACCGCGAAGCAATGGGGACTCAACCATTTCCGCTTTCACTCGTGGTGCCCGCCCGAGGCCGCGTTCCAGGCCGCCGACGAACTCGGCTTTTACCTGCAAGCCGAGTTGCCGCAATGGAGCGGCGAGGTCGGCAAAGACAAAAAATCATGGGATTACCTGACCGAGGAGGCATCGCGCATACTCGCCGCCTACGGAAATCACCCCTCGTTTGTGCTCATGACGCTGGGCAACGAATTGAGGGGCGACGTGAACCTCATGAACAACCTTGTCGCGGAACTTCGCGCAAAAGACCCCAGGCGCCTGTATGCAACGGCCAGCTCCATCGGCAAAACCAGCGCAATTCGCGTGCCGCAGCCACAAGACCAGTTTGTGGTAACCCAATACACAAGCGACGGCTGGGTGCGCGGCACGGCCGCGTGGAACGAGGCGCACAACCAAAAAGCCTCCGACGCGCCCAAACCGCCCTCCTTCGACGGCGACTACCACGAGGCGGCAAAAAACATAAACATGCCGCTCATCTCCCATGAAATCGGCCAGTTCTGCGTTTATCCCAACCTCGCCGAAATACAAAAATACACCGGCAATCTCGTGCCGCTCAATTTCATCGCCGCGCAAAACGACCTGCGCGCAAAAGGCCTCCTGCATCTGGCCGCCCAATACACGCGCGCCACCGGCAAATTCGCCGCGCTGCTCTACAAGGAGGAAATCGAGGCCGCCCTGCGCACCTCGCGTTTCAGCGGCTTCCAGTTGCTCGGATTGCAGGATTTCCCCGGCCAAGGCACGGCGCTTGTCGGCATGCTCGACGCATTCTGGGAGGAAAAAGGCTTTATAAAACCGGCTGAGTTCCGCGAGTTTTGCAGTGAAACGGTGCCGCTCGCCCTGCTCCCCAAAGCCGTCTACGAGCGCGGCGAAACCGTGCGCGCCCCCGTGAAAATCTCGAATTACGGAAAAGACATAAAATCCGCCACCATCCGCTGGCGCATGTTCGAGGACGGCGGCAACGCCGGCAGACATGGGAGCGCAGGCGTCCCGCCTGCTTCCGAACCGGCAGGCGGGACGCCTGCGCTCCCATGTCCTGTCGCCTCCGGCGCCTTCGCCCCGCTCGACATCCCCTCCGGCGGCCTCGCCGATTGCGGCCAAATCGAAATCCCCATCCCCGCCGCCGGCCCCGCCGGGCGCTGGCGCCTTGAAATAACAATCGACGGCACGCCGTGGCGCAACCACTGGAACCTCTGGATTTATCCGCGCGAGACGACGCCCATTCCCGAGGACGT
>Ga0209629_10004512_pt1 | contig 10320 bp, 6 predicted proteins | sample TergutCu122P5_FD_187286 | JGI IMG/M metagenome (GOLD analysis project Ga0209629, IMG submission 187286) | Cubitermes ugandensis P5 segment gut microbial communities from Kakamega Forest, Kenya - Cu122 P5 (SPAdes) (version 2) | ecosystem: Host-associated > Arthropoda: Insects > Digestive system >... | reverse complement strand
ATGGGTCACTACATGGAGTGGAGCCCTTCTTGAGAAGCTGATAGTTCCTCATCTGGTCAAGAAATTCACACCATTTTCTGGAGCATGAAGGTTCATTACTGTAGTTACAACAGTATGCCACTTGTCGTATTCTGAGCTAGATTAATCCAATCCACACCCATCCTATTCCTTTACGATGAATTTTGAAAGGAGACACCCACCGGCCACATAACAGTACGATTTCAAGTTACACCAAGTTGCACCATGCCACAGTGCGACCACGCACAATCTCGGCCTTTTTACACTTTCCCCTCCCTTCACCACCACCGCACTCGGAACCGCCCTCCACCCACTCCCTACCTCACCATTGGTCCCACCAGTCCCGAGTCCGGCGGACTTCCCGTATAAATACCACCGCTCCCGTGTACTCCTATCATACCTCACACTTCAGCCTTTGAAGATGGACCTGATAGAAGGTTCCGAAATGTCGGCAATTATAAACCAGACGCCGGGGAATTACCCTAAAGAAAGTTTAATAAATTTTGTGGTTATCTTCCCATCTATGTATAGACCTTCCAGGTGTCTCCATTTGTCAGTTTCCCTACATAAATCCTGTGTGTATTTATGTGCATATGACGGCATTCCTCCACAGAAAGCCAGCAGCTATCATGCACAAAGCAACCCCTGAATTTCAGCATGTCATGTTCTCAGAACCATTATGTTAGTCTGGTGTCAAATAAATTGGAAAACAGACACCGCTTGGTGACAATTTTGTTTCGCCCTTCTGCAGGTGATTCAACTGCCACAGTGTATTAGCTGATACATATATGCCAGGGGTTTCCAACATGCCGACTGTGGGCCACGTGGTGCACCAGTTTACTTTATATGGCCCTGTCACTGACCTTATTGCAGTTACAAAAGTGGCCCAGTGCTCTTCTGAAATATTTAATTAATTTTAATGATTCTTTCCCTCTTTATTGCTTGCAGTAACGTTTGGACTGCCTCACATTTCAAAATTACCAATTGGTCCCATGCATTCAGTTATGTGATCCACGCCTCATGACAAAGCAGTTGTTGAGACAGAGAGAATTGCAGTGCAGAAGCAAGCAAGCACAGAATACTGAATGCTGTTAATGCTGTTTCTGTTATAAAAGGCTGTGTGAGAAGATAATCCAGGTAAACTGTGCAAGGGTTATTATTATTATTTTTTTTACTGCATTTATACCAGGTTTAAGAGCAGAAAATCTGCATTTTGCCAACTTGGTGAATTTATGTGTTCCTTATAATTCTCCAATAAACAACCATTTTTCCCTATAGAGCAGTCACTGATTGGTCTTTCTATTGGAAACAGAGTGTTCTCTATGAGGTGTGAACCAAATCTTATATATGTAGATTAATTTAAGTCTTCAAAGGGGCAACAGTCATTTGTACTTAGCAGTGTGCTTACTTTTGCTGTAACCATTTAAAATGTAGTTCAATTTTGAGATCTGCTCTTTTGGGGTTTTGTGCAGTGTAGGTGGATAGTTCTTAGCAGTGTGCTTACTTTTGCTGTAACCATTTAAAATGTAGTTCAATTTTGAGATCTGCTCTTTTGGGGTTTTGTGCAGTGTAGGTGGATAGTTCTGTGTAGATGTTTTGGAACAACATATCGGTCCCATCTTTAAGGGTCCAACAGTAAATGTACTCTGAAGATCTAATAGTAATATTAATAAACAGTTGTGGTCATGACAATTACATCCAGATTTGTAATACTATAAAGAGCAATGAGATGTCTCATATAAAATAAATGAAATGAGTTACATATACAAGTTTAACAGGTAAATTAAGTTAATAGATAGATTAGATGAACAAATGGATGAGTTAAGTATTAGAGTAAACAAATTATGTATATACATTCAACAAATTACATAAACTAACATGTTGCTGAAATTAGTAAATAAATGCATAAATTAAACCAATGAAATGAATTAACTAAACAAGTAGATTAATTAAATAAGCAGATAAAGCTATTAAATAAACAACAAAAGTAAATTAGATAATTAAACCATACAAACAAGTTAAGGAAACAAAAAAATTGTTTGAATTAAATAAACTAAGTCCGAAGAAGAGATGAAGAGACCAACTTCATTTTGAGGATCAAGGAACAGGAAACACGCCTAACCCTTCATGAACATGATTTTTTTTTTAATTTCAATCCAGCCAGTCATATGTGTGACTTCAGATATGTCAGAATATAACGTAGTCCAGCATACAGTGCTGTGTCATTAAAAACATCTACACAGCACAGTGCCACTCAAAAACAATACTAGAAAAGTTCATGTACAATGCAAAATAATTTATATATAAGTATAGATACTACCAATAGTATATCTGTGCTAGTTTGGCTTGTAAGAACTCTTTTTAAGTGTTTAAAACAAATTATTCAACAACATCGATTTCACTTTTCCTAAGTTGTTTAAAATTATGTAGTACACTGTTTTGGAGTAAAGATGTATTGCGAGATTGTGCATGAAGGTCATATTTACTTCTTGTGTTATGTTTATGGATTTCACAGTTATGCTTTAGGTCACCCTTATACTTTTTTATATAGCATAAAACTTCTAAAACATAAATTGAAGTCACTGTAAGAATTCTATTTTCCTTGAATTTCTGCCTACAAAATTCATATTTATTTATTCCTGTGATTAATCACCTTTTTTTGAATATGCAATGCCTTCATGCTTTCTTTAGTCCCCCCCCCCAAAGTATAATGCCATACCTAAGTCATGAATGAAAATAGGCGAAGTAAATGTTCTAGAGCACATGGCTACTTAGAGTACTTTTCACAGATTTAATAATAAAAAAGGTTTTATTCAAACTGTGACACAAAGAGCAGATATGAGCATGCCAGCTTAGATTTTATGTAATGCGCATTCCTAAAAATTTTACTTCAGGCATATTTTTAACTCCAGTGTTTCGTAACAGAATGTGTGGTTTGAAGGGAGGCTTTGAGCGGCAGAGATGGGATGACATAGCAGCTGTTTTAGTAGTATTTATAAAAAGATCATTTTTAAGAAACCAATTTTCCAATTGTTACATGACTAAGGATAATTTAGTTTGCAGGGCTTCTTCATTTCTGTCGACAACCAATACATTCGTATCATCTGCATATGGAATCAGTTTTGCTCCTTGAATATTTAATGGTAGTTCATTGATATATATTAAAATCAGAAGGGGGCCCAAAATTGAGCCCTCAGTGAAGATTGAAATTTGTGTTGGGTGTATTTACTTCTATCCATTTGAGATATTTCAACAAATTGTGTTCAGTTTGTCAGGTAAGATTGAAACCACTTATTCACAGAACCTCTAATTCCATAAGAATCTAATTTATCAAGTAATCTATTGTGATTAATTACATTGTATGCTTTGGAAAGGTTGAGGAAGATGCCTGCCACACGTAGATGTCTGTCCAGGGCTTCCTGGACAGTCTGTATAAATGAATGACTAGCAGTCTCCTTGGATTTTGACTCCATGAACCCATGTTGTTCACAAGTTAATATATTATGCCTTTTAAGAATAACAGTAACCTATTATGCATTAATTTTTCTCAAGGTTTAGAAAATACTGATAGTATGGATATCGGTCTATAATTTTTATGTCCTGTCTATCTCCTTTTTTAAATAGAGGTTTTATTTTTGCTTTTTTTCATCATGTCTGGGGAAATGCCATTTTGGAAGGAAACATCATAAATGTGGACCAATGGCTTTATGAAATAACATAACCATTGTTTCACTAAAGATGTTGGAATTTCATCAAAACCTGGAGATGACTTGTTCTTTAAGCCTTTGATTACTTGTTCCACCTCAGTTTCTGTAACAGGGGCTGCAAACATTGTTTCAGAACAATTTTTTATTTGAAACTGCAAATACTGCTGAGGACAATGATAGTTAACTTGAGATAAAATATGATGATGAAATAAACTAAGTAAGTTATGCAAATCCTGAATAAAAAATTCATGAAATCAGTGAATTAAGTACATAAATGAAGTATGTGTATTATATGAATTGATTTAATACACTACGAAATTAAGTAGACCCAATAAAATAATCTGAATATTATAAATACATTAATAAATAGATAGAATAAAATTGAACGAATAAAATAAATGTATCGAAGATAATAAAATATTTAAAGAAATTAGTTAAGTAAATGCTAACCTCTACCTATCTGCACGTGTAACCCATGTAAATTCTAAACGTGTACTATTACAGATCTACTATTGTTTATAATATTGTAATATTACTGATATGTTGGTAGCACTTGATGCTTTTAGAGCACATAATTACAAGCAGGGCAGGACAGATATTTTGTTTTGGAATGTTATAGTCAAGGGTTTGGTTGCAACCCACTTGTTAGCGTGTGAAAATTATTCGAATTTTGGTACCAGGGAACCCACTGCAGAACAAACCGAAATTTGCTATTAACGTAACCGACTGGTGGAGACATCTATCCACACGGACAGATATTGCTTAGTGTAGTTATTTCCCTGTAGGCTGCAGTAATTGTAATTAACCAATCACAGGATGGTTTGATGAAATTTTGGCGCATTTTGTGTTTGTGAAGTACATTGGTGCAGTTGATCAGTTTGTGTATCTTACGTTATTTTTAACGCCGCTTTTAGATCGTAGACACAAGGTAGGAAGTAGTGTACGTTACGACAGATGTATAAAGATTACATTCAGTCGCATTTGTAAATGGAATGATCCGTGGGTAGAGGGGCGTTTTTAGTAATTTAGAGGTTACGGAATCTGTTTGTTGACACTGATTTGTACTACATGATGTATAATGATCAGTTAGAGCATCAGCTGCTATTATTCGTGTATGAGTAGATTCTTTACACTCGCCCCTTTATGTTCATAGCTTGGGGTAAGTGTAAATAGACGTTGTTACTTGTTTAGTTTTAGGGTCAATATATATTAATGTATTACCGAAAGTACACCAGAAAGATGGCGTGTAATTATTATGTTGGATGAGTAACATGTAGTATCTGATATTTCTTTAAGGAAGAATAAGAATATTCGGTTTATTTACCCTAGGAAGACGATGGTTTTGTTAGGGTGGTAATTTGTAAAATGTTTTCTAGTAGGGAGGGAATGGAAAGCGACGTGAATATTCGGAAGGCCAATGGACTGAACTTTCATACATTTTTTAATCAGTGGTACTTAAACGGTGGCCCTACAAGACTGAATTTGCATGAGTACTAAAACCACAGGACTAGAGTAGTAAGAGGAGGATGGTTGATCACACTATCTTCCAAAGTTATTTAAAGTACTGTCTAAGAAATTGGATTTTAGGTGGAGCTAACCTGTCCACTTGTGATGTACCGATGTGGTACAATACAGACTTTGTTCGGTAGTTACACATTCACTGTGTCATACACTGGTTACTGATTAACACCCATCTGACTGTGTACGTGAAAAGCATGCACATGAAATTGCAACAGTTACAACATGACATGACTTTAACAGAAAACAAGAACATCACAGTAAGTTGTACAATTAGTGATATCAACTACCTCACTCAACATTTTTTAAATGATGGCATGGAAGAATCGATTGTGAGTGAACAGCTACAAAGTGAGTGTAATAGGAGTGATATTTAACAGCTACAAAGTGACTATGTAATAGAAGTGTTAGTGAACAGGTGCAAAGTGACTATGTAATATAAGTGACAGTTAACAGCTACAAATTAACTGTGTAATAGGAGTGGCAGGGATCACCTGCAAAGTGACTGTGTAATGTAAGTGACAGTGAACAGATACAAAGTGAATATATAAAAGAAGTGAGAGTGAACAACTACAGTGTGACTGTGTTATTGAATTGACATTTAACAGCAACAAACTGACTGTGTAATAGAAGTGACAGTGAACAGCTACAAAGTGACAGTTAACAGTTACAAAGTAACTGTGTAATAGAAGTGAAAGTAAACAGCTGCAAAGTAACTGTGTAGTAGAAGTGACAGTGAACAGCTGCAAAGTGACTGTTTAATAGAATTGACAGTAAAGAGTACAAAGTGACTGTGTAATAAAGTGACAGTTAACAGTTACAAAGTAACTGTGTAATAGAAGTGAAAGTAAACAGCTGCAAAGTAACTGTGTAGTAGAAGTGACAGTGAACAGCTGCAAATTGACTGTTTAGTAGAATTGACAGGGAAGAGGTACAAAGTGACTATGTAATAAAGTGACAGTTAACTGCTACAAAGTAACTGTGTAATAGAATTGAAAGTGAACAGCTGCAAAGTGACTGTGTAGTAGAAGTGATAGTGTACAGGCACAAAGTGACTGTAGTAAAGTGACAGTTAACAGCTACAAAGCAACCATGTAATAGAAGTGAGAGTGAACACCTGCAAATTGACTGCATAATATAAGGCTCATTGAACAGGTACAAAGTGACTGTGTAGCAGGATTGACAGTGAACAACTGCAGAATGTATTGACATTTAACAACAAAATAATCACCGAGCACCGTATGAATATTTACCCATGTCACAATTTAAAACATTTTTAATTTGATGTTTTGTTGTATGAAGCAAAAAAGTGCATTGCAGTTTACCATCACGTAGAGATAGCAAAATAAGTTGCTAAATGACATAGCAAAACTGACTGAGTGTTCTAGTGAATAAACAAAATAGAGCTGTATTAGACTAAAAATAATGAAACAAAAACAATAATTATCAGCAGATATAACATGTTTGTTGTTGGCACAGGTCATGATGGCCTCATCAGTGTGTTTAGTACTGGAACAGAGCTTATTGCAGTCCCTTTTATGAAGTTTATTGGACCAAAAATTGTAGTGGATTTGAATGAAGGTCGCCAAAATCAGAGTGGCCACTCTAGGCTAAATTTGCACAAGCATTGTGAGGCTTGGAACATGGTGAACAAAGTAATGGAAGAAGTACCTACCCCTAGTAGAAGTGATTCGATATTGAATTGCCTTGCACAGAAACAATACTGACTGGAAAACATCCAACCCATTTATAACACACACACACACACACACCATGTGTGTTGTAGCAATAAAGGTGAGGCGTTAGTAAGGGTTTCTTAATGATACACCAGCTCTTGTGCTTGTGACAGCGCTGTCCATCTGCAGATGCACAAGACTCAGCCAAATAGTGTAAAGGGCAGAGAGTTTGGAACCAGTTTGCATGTAACATGTGAAATGTGTTGTGTTCATAGACTGACTCCTTGTACTGATGTTATGGTGTTGTGTTTAGCTGCCCAGTTGCCAGGGTGAGTGTTCGATGCTGGTGATCTGGTGTTGCCCAGACCCATGAGGGATCCCTGTGTCGTGTGGAACCATGTGAGGTGTAGCTGAGATGTGGTGATGTGACGTGTCATGCTGGTGGAACTATGGGATCCAGTGGTTATCCTGTTTTACAGGTAGGAGTGCCCATGAAGTCTTTATTGTGTGCTTAAATCTTCGTGTTTTGTGAGCCATGTGGTTCAGATTTTTGGCGTCAATGTAGATTATGAAGGCCCGTGTCTGAGTCATGTAAGTGGTGAGTGAATGCAGCATCCATTTTGAACTGAAAGAGCTCCAGATGAATGTTAACTGACATGAACTGTGCTGGATACTTGATGTATACACATTTTAAATGAAACAAGTTTGTTTGGTTTTTAAATTCAGTCAAAATATTATCCAATATTTATGTGCCAGTGCATTAAAAATAATTTGCATATGTGCACATTCTGTTTATAAAATCATAGTGCAATATTCTGGCTTCACAATTGATAGGTCCCAGGTTCGATCCTTTCATGTTCTCTACCTCTCATATGTGACCCTTAGCGGTCAATTGCTGTCGGTAAATAACGTATGATCTGTCCTATCCTGGTTGCAGTTCACATGTTGCATGTAAACAGGGGATTCAAATAATAATTCTACTGATAAACAAACAGCTAAAGGGATATGGTGCACTTGGCTGTGCTTTGTGAAAATCAAAAGCATTTCCAATGTCACTCTTAAATAAGTGTTGATGCAGCATGACAAAAACTTGTAGTGATGCCCTAAAAATCTGTGTCGTCTTTAAATATGCCGGCCATTGTCCACTGTCTGAGGTACATTAATATGTACATGAAGTTTCTGGGCTCGGTTCATCTGCCGCTGTCTTCAGGATACTGGCTGCCATTCGTGACTACTGACACATTGTAATTGCTGGCTTGTATTTTAAGCTTGGTAGTGCTTAGCATCAGAATTGTCTCCTGCATTTAAGAGGTCCCAGCTGTCATCACTGATCCTTACACAGAGCGATTGTGGAAGGTGTTTACACTTTTAAAAATTGGTTCCAACAGTGGTAAGCTATGTACGTGAATGAAGTTCGCAGGGCATGAACAAGACCCGTGGTGTCCGCACACCAAAACAGCAGTCATTCTCACCCTGTCATTAGATGTTTGCATGCATACACATTCAGTGGACTTGGAGATTCTGTTGAGAAATAACGGTTCTTTGGTGGAATATACTGGACGAGCTACATTTAGTGCTGTAATGACTTGACCTTGGGAACCTTACGTATCGAGCGTCTGTCATGTTACTGGGATGTAAGGAAACACCTGAAGTGCAGTGAGCTGGGCATGATTTTTGGTTGCAGGCATCTTTGTTTTAATGTTTTCAGTACGCAAAAACTAAGTTTCCAGTTTTATTGTGTATGAAGCCGTGTATATAGGTATACAGGTACATACCGACTAATCACATGCCCCTTGTACCGTACGAAGCACTGCCATAATCATGTGTGACTCCACTGCCTCTCCCTTAGCGAATTTCTCTATTCTTGCATGAACCTGTGCGTTAATTTTATCTGTGAGAGTGCCGCCATGTGGTTGTGCTATGTTGCATTATATGATCGATGCTCAGCTGTTTCTTCACCGTCAGCCCACTCCTCACAGAGAACACATTCTGAATTATTACAAGTTAGGATATGTTGGCAGAGCGTAAAAGTTCTGGTGCTTGCACTCTGTTATTATCTGAAAAATTTTCTCTGTATCTTAGCATCAGGTGTGGAGTTGATCGTGTTGGATTGTAGTGTTTAGACCGTCAAGTGACTCATAGGTCAGAGAGGATGAGGCTGTCTCCATTATAAAGAGCGATTATATAAATGTGTGTAGGTGTTTATGTAAAGTGTCTGCTATTTTTCTCTGATTTTAACAGAACTGTAATTTTCCTCCCAGACTTCACTAGAAATCCCCAATATAAAGTTTCACGAAAATCTGTCCAGGGGGAGTCGAGTTCAGACCTTCGACAGTTAAGCAGTCCAAGAAGACAGCTTGACTGTCGAAGATGGGGGACCTATAGACCGTGCCGAAACGTCGGTAAACAACTACGAACGTACGCTGCGTAACATCCCAGAAGAGCGAAAGCCTCAGCTACACCGCGACGGAAGCTTATCTCGTGAGCCGAGCTGTTCCATGCGCATGGACGGACGGACAGACAGACATGACGAAGGTGATAATCACTTTTGGAATTGTTTGCGAACGCGCCTGGAATATTTCTGCGCCAAAAGCGCGTACTTCACCGCCGAGAACACAACCAGGTAACAGTGGTGGCTGTCATGGCAACCAGAGTGACCACTCACACGAAGGGTAGATGTCTCTGTAAACGGTGTCATGTGCGGGAATTTGAGAATCTGAGAATCTCTTTATTGCTGCATGGTTATTAAATTTGCGAACTGTTAGTCTGAGAATTAAGCATCATTTTGTTGGTACCTGTGCTTATGTTGATGCGGTCCTGAACGCACAGCGAAACAACGTAGAGCCCAGTACGTTATACTGACGGTAATTAGAAACCCGACAGAGGAACGTCAGTCCAACTGGCGGCACGGGAACGTTCGTTGGGTGTTTGGTTTCAGAAATTTGTGAACGTTAAAGCGAATTGCGTAGTTTGCGACAGCGTTAAACGGCGCTGTGTTGTGCAGGATGCAGAAGTGCAGGGCGCTACGTGAACCGGACGACTGGTGACGTCACGCATGTCTGGCATTGAGAAGCTGGGTGGGACTGACAGGAATTATGTAAAAGTGGCGGCTGGAGGACGCTGGTGTAGAAATAGACGAATGACGCGCTGCACCATACAGCGCTGCTTTAAATGCCTGCCTGCCTGCAGTCTGCATATCTGGATCTGGTGTAGGCGTTGGTACGCAGTACAGCAGGTTGCTGTGTGTCTGCAGCTCTCGCTGTCAGTGTTTGAAATGTGCCCTCGCAAGTTGTGACAGCCCACGCTACAAAATGTCTTAGGGGCGCACTTGCATCACGACGGTTTGTCCGTGTCTGAGCAATATTGATTGCCTGAGTGCGTACCGCGCAGAGAACACAATC
>Ga0209629_10004511_pt1 | contig 10321 bp, 6 predicted proteins | sample TergutCu122P5_FD_187286 | JGI IMG/M metagenome (GOLD analysis project Ga0209629, IMG submission 187286) | Cubitermes ugandensis P5 segment gut microbial communities from Kakamega Forest, Kenya - Cu122 P5 (SPAdes) (version 2) | ecosystem: Host-associated > Arthropoda: Insects > Digestive system >... | reverse complement strand
CAAGTGATCTGCAGCAGATGCACACATGAATTTAACCATCACCTCCCACCTACAGATACGTGACACCAGCTTTCTCTATGCTGACTAATGAGCCTTGGTGTCATGGTGGGATGAATGCTTAGATGTCGATGGTCACTACATTGGCATCCGATGTGTACCATCTGCTATGCTTGTGCTCTGTGTACACTGAAGTCAGAATGACATTTTCAGCAAGACAGTGATTATTACCTCAATTTTTTAAACTTCCTTGCATACTGTCCTCTTTTTATACATTCATAATGCAATATTCCTTGCTTCTGTTTGTTAATTCATATGACACAGTCATTAAATCTAGAGATAATCAACCAGACTAAAGTAATCATTGCATATTTTAATTTGTGGAAACCATTCAACTATATAACATTCTCTGATGTATTAACTAAATGAAGTAATGTTTTTCTATAACAAAACAAATGCATTGGTGAATAAATAATTTATGCGGGGCCATAATTCTGAATGTTTGCTTACCCTCTGCATGTTCACATTACTAACATTTCATCCTGAAAAATAATTCAATTGCACTAAATCTTTGTCTTTCAAAATTAAGAGCACTGAACCTATGATTTATTTGCAACACAGTCACTTCTAGTGAAACTAAAAAATACATGTATTTCTGAACAATAGTATGACATTTGAAACTTATTTAATTACATATTTGAGAATTTCTGGGGGGAGGAAAAAAAACTTACTTATTTTGTACTACAAAAACTGTTGTGTGCAGATAATGCATTACAGACCTCACAAATTTTAATTACAGGACATGCATAAGGCTTGACATTTTATTAATCAGCATTAAACAGAAACTAATTGATCAAAGGTTATAAATTCGGCTAAGTATACAAATTTTGAAAGACAAATTAAGATTTAGCATTTTCAGGATAAAACACAGTAAAGAGGATGTAATGGTTTTCAATACCAGGACCTGAAAATATGGGGGTACAAAGGGGGAGGAGTATCATGAAATCACGGTATTTTTCAATATAGTAGGGTGCTAGTAAGAAATTGTTTTAATTAAAAACAACAAAAATGAAAAGCTACAGAATATTGAACAAAATCCAAACGAAGCTAGTAAGTCACTGGAAGGTAGCTTATAGTTTCATAATTAAATTAAGAAAGAAACTGTGACAAGATTTAAATTAAAAATATATTTATATATCGGCAAAGATGGAGCTTGAGGTACGAAAGAACTACCACAGTTCATAGGTAGAAATACAATTTTTCTTTTTATAAATTCCCACTCCAACATCATTTACTACTAAACTGAAAAATGCCAGCTTTCATACTTTAATTTTTTACAGTATGATTTGTGCTTAATTTCTTTAAAAGCCAGAGACATATTCTGACAGTGAATTTACCAGTCACTTTTACAGTTCTTTAGGAAGTCATCACCATGTAATGTTATCACATAATAGTGTTGACAGTTTTGATGCCAATTTATTATTTCATTACATGTTTATTGATAATGCATGTCTGATAATAGTAATGACATAAAATAGTGTGAGATTTGGGCTTTTCAAAGCAGTGTTGATAACGGTTCAACTCTTTTTCGATGTTAAGCTGTGCTGACTTGCAAACAGTAATTGACGGCACAACATCTAGAAGTCTAAAATGTTCAACATAACAGAAATGTATTCTGCATACTATAAAATGTTAAGCTGAGAAAAATATTATTTTAAAATTTATTTACTTCTCTAGAATGGACAAATATCATGGCTTTACCATGTATGTATCCAGCACAATCACACCTATGTTTAAACCTGGTTGCATGTCGCTTTTGGAAGCAACATTCAATTCACAGCTCAGAATGATATTGTAGGGTATAAAACTCCACTCCACCTTTACCAAAACCAATACACTTCTCCATAAACCACCTTAAAATTTGCCTGGTATCAAAGAACAACCCAAAACAAATTGAAAAATTGAAAACAAAATGAAATAATAATAGTGATACAGTATTTGTTATATAAACAATAACATAATTTTAGTAGTTAACAAACTTGACAAATTTAAATTGAAGCTGTGTTCCTACCTTTCGCTGTATTCATCCATGTGAGCATAACTCTGAACACTGTTCTCCTCAATGAGGAACTTAACTCTCTGATGGAAGGAGGCTGTGACAGAGGGTGGCTGTTTCCGCAGCAGCACCTCTACAGGGTCGTTGGATGCTAGACACATTATGTGGTCATTGCAGGATGGATGCGAACAGCATTCACTGTCCGAGCAATCGATCAAGCCATCTGTTGGAACAGCACAGGTATAACTTAATGAAAGGTCCTTTAACCTTTATCATCCTATGAGACCATATCGTTAGTCCAGAAGAAAAGTGACACAACTCAAAAACTGCAATTTATGGGTTACAGGAAAAGTGTCACAACTAATATCAGACCTTTAGTCATAAGGAAGCTCTAGTGTCACTGTTCTTCTGAGAAAAATAATGACTGTGTGGTTGAAGAACAGTGTCACATGTTCAGTTACGCATTTCTGGAGTTGTGTCATTTATGTCAATGTCTCTGACCCTCACCTTCATCATTGTCAATTTCATCATTGCACTCCATCTCAAGGCGAATACTGCAGTCAAGACCAGCCCAGCCGTCTGAACACACACAATGGTATTCACCATCCTCAAGTGCGCAGGTACCATGCCGATTACATGCACTCTTACATCCAGCTACCAACACAAGAAGAGTGACATGAGTGTGTGCTTGTGTGCAAGGTACATGGAAGGCAGCTACACGCAGGTCTAAGACTGTTCTCATCAGTGACACTAACCCTCTACAAGTGATACCCAAATACATCTACAACAGTACCCTCTGACAGCTACAGAACATTTAAAATAAAATCTGCCATTATTTTTCTGAGTTTGTTGCACTTGTACATGGTGTCAGTATATGCCTGCTACTAGCAGTAAAGCTGTAAGCATACTACATGGGAGCCTTATGAGTTTAAGAAATTATATTTGAATTTAAACATAAAATCCATTCACAAAACATTAAACCATTTGCTTACCTCCTAAGGCCTATAATAGTGCCACTGAGTCACCAATCATTTCTGACATTCTTCACTGAAACATAATTGCCCATCTCTGTGATGGATAGGTTAAGTTCAGAGCAGGTTACAGAATTTATTCTTAGAGAATTATGGGTTATGTAATCTGGTAACTTCAATGAAAGTTGTGTGCATATTTAATAACCAGTGTAACTACCAAGATTCACAAAGTGTCTACTCCATAACACAGAATAAAAAGTTCTGCGAAATCATTCTTTGTAGTTCGTTAAGCTTGATTGCAATCTTTGTATTCACTGCCGTGAGAAACTCGGTGCTTTATGAAGTTTATAAAAATTAATTTCTGTGAAGACTTAGCAGTAAAATCATTATTCATTCCACAAGAATAATTAGCAATAACTGTGATAAAACTTTTCAAATTAAATCAAATTACAGAATATTTTTATTTTATCCTCGAAATTAATAACATGCGTTAGCATAATCCAAATCTCTAAATTAAAATGTAAGCCTGTTACAGCCTCTACTTACGCAGGGTGCAGTGTTTCCCATTCCAGCCCTGGGAGCAGACACAGGTTCCATTCTTGCACTGACCATGCTCAGAGCACCTAGGGTCACATGGCAGCAGGTCACAACGGTCACCGGTCCATCCTTTGTGACATTCACATTTTCCCTTGTCACATCGTCCATGAGGACCACAGTCCAAGCTGCATAAGGCTGAAGTTCAAATTAAAACACTGGCACTTAATCCCAGAAAATGGTTACTAAGATTCCACAAAACACAGTCCTTAATAAGCTAACAGTTGCTCAGTTTGTTCAGGAATACTCTGCAATTTAAAAAAAACCGCAAAGACTCATTAATGTGTTCACATTATCCTACCACTGTTCTGTATGCTGAGCCACACGAATCCATTTCACACCCTCCAACCACAATTCTGTTTTTACTTTGGGTATCCTATTGTGTTTGTACATATTAAGTTAGCACTCACCATTTCTTTTAACATGTATTTTGATGTAAACCGCCTATCTATGGCTAGGTCCTCCAAGATGTCTCTTTCCTTCATGTTTTGTGACCTTCATAAGCATTTTTTTCTTTTTTTCTCACACCCTTGACCATTCCACCTTTCTTGATTTTATCATCCCAATAATATCTGGTGAGAAGTAGCAACGATGAAGCTCGTCAATACAGTGTTTTTCCAACACCCTGTTATGCCCTGCCTTTTAGGTCCAAAAAGCAAATGTCCTTAAAGCTGCAGGAATAAATCTGAGAAATGTATGTTGACATGAATTTTAAGTGCTAAAATTCTGTTATGTTCATGAATTACACGTCAAATTACTTAATCTTAATGGTCTGGGAATAGTGTACTTAAATCCCCTGTTACCATAGGCAATGGTGGCTGGATTTGAACTGGAGGAAAAGGGTACCTGAATGGAAGAAATGTGACATTAGGCTTGAAGCAACCCACGCATGTGCTGTAAGAAAAGTGTGACATGCACATCAACACTTCAAACCTGGCCTCTTTTCACTGAACAGTACATGATTCTTCACATGTCACAGGCCTCTGTGTGAGTGTAATGTAAGTTTAAAACTCTACTGTCCTGGACAGTAGCTGGAATTTAAAAACCAGCATCAATGAAGGGTTAGAGTTTAATATAGAAAGCAAGGAAATAGATCAAGTTAAAATTCTTGTGAAATACCAGAACAGAACACAGTACTGCATATAACACAATGTTATAACATCCCAATAACATTAACATGACTGGAGAAAATACCTTAAATAAGCTACAAGAATTGGTAGCTGTTCATTAAACATTCGATACACACCTTGTGAACAGTCTGGACCAGCCCAGTAGTTATCGCAAACACATGCTCCGGTCTCAAGGTCGTAACTGCCATGTTCTGAACATCCAGGCAAGCACTGGTACACCTGTTGATCAACAGCACTGCAGTTGGTGCCTTGCCATCCTGCTTTACAGTAGCACTTCCCTCCGACACAGGATCCGTGGCCTGAGCATCTGGGGTCGGGGCAGTCCACTGCAAATTAACAGCAAACCATGTAGTGCTAAAGTCATTTTGACTGACTGTGGAAAAATCGTGTTACTTACGATTATATTGTGAAGTCTGTGGTTCTCACTGCAGTCAGAATGAAGACTGCTCTCTTGTGGGATATAACCCTGTGTAGGCTGGTACAAATAACATAAAACATGCTTTTATAATGGCAGTAATAATAAAGAATGGTCCAAGGGAACAAATGTTCTGCACTCTACTTTGTTAACCTTCTTCTTTCACCATTGCTATTTCTTTGCAATTGACTATATCCGCTATCTACCCATGATTCTGAGTGGTCACAGGACATACAACTATCTTATGCACTCTTCATGAAACCATACTGCAAACCTAATCATTTCAGCATCTACTTCGGTGTTTCCCAGCCACGGTTATGTACAGTATTGTTAGGGGTCTCAGAACGTATCGTGAAATAATTATGTAAAAATTTTGAAATGCCGTGAAAAATTCCAAACTTATTTCGAAATATCACGGGGATTTTTGTTCGATTATTGGCAGTACTGGGGTTATCTCCATGCGCTACTCCCTGCCTCCATTATTTTTGTTCAGTTCTTATGTAAAAAAAAAACCGATGTTCAGTGTAATGTACTTTAGATATGTGAGGATTACGGCAAGACAACTGCAAATGGTTTAGTCTGTGATGTAGCGCACAGACATTAATATGGCGTTTTTGTCTTTCACGATTGTGCAGTTTTACATTTGTAATTTTATTCATGCCAATTAGAAAAGTGTAGGCTTCCTTCATTCGACTTCCACAAAGCTCATATAGAAAGACGAACAGCATAATTTGGACATCTCTTATATCAAATTTCGCACTACTTGGGTAATAAAAGTGGAAAGCCAGTTTTCACGTGACTCAGAATAGCCCAATAGATTCTCTTGAACATCTCATGTACCCAATTTTATCCATATCTGATTAAAACTATATGCAATGGGGTAAAAAACCTATCTACCCCTCTAGTAAACAGTGCCTTACATCGCATCGATTTTCATGAGATTCACACTTGCCGAGTGGAATTTCGTGGACATTTTCTAAATGGATTTCACGGAAATTGATCAAGAAATATGGAAAAAATGTAGAAATTCATTACTACCCATCCACACAATATGTCACTGAGCCAATTTATACGAAACTAATGCTTTCTTAACAATTTTTTTTCAGAGAACTCCAAAACCAAATTTCATGAAAATCGCAGATACTGGGTCACAAGCAGACAGGTATGGTATCCAGCCAAAGCGTTCATTTGAGTTTGTAAACAACGCCTAATAACGAAGGAGCACCCATTCTGCTCTTCAGACACAATGAGGGGTACAGACACAAAGTGTGTATGTACTTGTTCTAAATTTCATGAGAGAACTGACAAAAGTTCTAATGTCAGTCACTGTTATAATGGTTTACATTAAGGTTATTATTCACCATAAGCTAAATTCATGAAGTTACTGTGTTCAAAACAGCCTGCCACAGGCCTGCGTTATAAGCCAACTAAAACAATCAACACAACCCCATTCTATTTCAATGCCCAACTTAATATTATCTTACTATCTACACCTAGATCTTCCAAGTAGTCTCTAACCTTCATGTTTCTCCACCATTACTTTGTTTCAGCCAGACATGCCTGAGGATGGTCTATGTACAGGCTGAACCATGTAGTACACATGTAAAGGCACAGTTTGAAATGAAATAAACCTGAGTTGTGTTTGACTGAATAATTATAGATTTTTGGCAGTATAAATCATAAAGCTTCAAATTCTGAGGTGTTCTCAGTTACTTGTATCTTCCTTCTCCTCGCATCTCAGTACCCTCCTTTGAATGCTCTCCACTGCCGTGAACAAAACTGACAAATTGTAAATAATTAATATGTAATTACAGACGGAACTTTTTCTTCCTGTCCACATGGTAAGGGAGAACTGTATTTTCAGTTTTGTTATGTCTTTCCAAACCACACCTTCATCGTGTATATGTAATTAATTCAAAATTGTTTCCAACTTTCTATTCAGCAGCCTCTCCCCTTTTGCTTACTTTGCAACCTTTTTGCCCCCTTCAACTCTGTTGCATTCGAATAACATCATGCAGGGTTCTAACTGCTTAAAAAAACAACTGTATATGTATACACAAAACTGATAAATTATGCACTTGGAACATAGTTGACAAGACATTTATCACACATAACTGCAAACATCCAGGCAAGAAAATCAACCTACTGACTAGTAGACTGCTTAGCAGTGTATTTCAGTATTCAAGCTACCAAGAATTCCTGATGTGAAAGAGCTCTAAGTTCATTATCATCTCCACAAAAGCCATACTGAAACCTGTGGAGATTCAGCACAGTTTACACCAAATCCTCATCTAGGTATTAAAGGTAAAGATGTTGCTGTCCAAATCATAAAAGCATTCAGTGGGAGTAGAAGTATAACTCCACTTATTTTTAACCTCAGATGATGGTAGATGGAGGTAGGTGGTAAACATCATGATCCGGCCACTTTACCAGGAGAATGAATCCAGGTATCCACTGAATATGAGGCTGGATGGGCTCCAGAGCTGGTCTGGATGTTATGGTGTTGAGAAAATCTCTTGGCCTTGGAAGGATTTGAACCTCATACCACCCAGCCCATAGATAGTTGTCATACCGACTAAGCTACCCCAGTACATCTTATGTACCTATTACACATCACACATCACACCTTTCAATATTACCTCCCACATATATCTTGGTCTTGCAAGTGATCTCTTTCCACAAGGCATTTCATGCATTTCTCTCGTAAATAGAGAGTACACACTTTCAGTATCACATACAGACCCATAGCACTGTCCTAACATTCAAACACATATAAATAATATCTAATAAATTGTCTAAATCTTATTAAGAGTTGTGCCAAATAACTTGGAATGCCATTTATACCCTTTAGTATGTAACACTATGGGAAGTGAATATAGCACACAAGGGAGAGATGAGAAACTTGTACAGAACTGCCACTAGAAAACCCGGGATTAAAGAACACTTGGATGACTTATGTGCAGGTGGGAAGGTAATGTTAAAATGAATCATAAGAAAAAGGTTGTGGAAGATGTGGACTGGATGGATCTGAGAATATGGACTAATGGGAGGCCCTTGTGAATATGAAAAGACACTCCAAAGTCAATAGGAGGTGGCGTATCCCTGAACTACACACAGATTTTCAAGATGCACTGATGAATTCAGTTGAAGCAAGTGTTCATGCTTCTGGTGTGTTTCTGGAAGGACTCAATTTCAATTTTGGGTGGGAAAATGGCTGTCATGGCTCATGAATTTATGCTTATCCTCAGATCCACCAGCAGACACCAGGGCAGTGCACAGAATTATGCCATGTCTCCTTCCATCCATATCCCTTTTAATTCATTACTGATTATGATCTGACTGTTTTGTACTATTGTACTATAGTTAGGTAAATTATAAATAAATTATACCTCTGCTTTATAAAGTCAGTGAATTTGTTAAATGTGTCACAGAATATGCAGTTTCACTGCATTCAACTGTCCTGAGCACGACAAAGCATTAATATAATTATCGAACTTCTGTTACAATATTTCACCACATGAAACTAGGTTATTCCCAGAAAGAATGTGCCCTATAAACTTCAGTGGCAAACCAAATGGCATAATATATTATGATATAATTGTATCACAGCTGTAAAACACAAATACAGTATCTAGATTGTGGCATGTTAACTATGCAGGTTGATTAATACGTAATGACAATATGGTGGTTTGTAATCCCAGGAGAAATGTGAATACTGCAAGCCTGCGTATAAATCAGTGTACAATACTTCACATATGTTGAGCCTTTCAAGCATTTTAACTAGAAGTAATTTTGTTAATTCCATAACTGATGAAGACAACTTGACCACTATGTGTAGTTACATCATTCGAGGACAAGAACTACAGTTTTGCACATAAATAAGGGCTTTTAAAAAGATACACATAAGTACATAAAACTGTCCTTTGTGCACGTCGTGAAGGCATATGGAGAAGCAGGAGGTATAGTTCCACCCAGTCTTAAATATGGAATTAGATCAGGTGAACAGCAACAAAACACATCAATATGTTTAAAAGGTTCAAAAATGACACTTATAAAGCCAATGCAATACACGTTTTCATATTTTGACATTAAGTGTGGAACCTATTCTATGTTTATATGAAATTACATATTACACTTAAAAAAATCCTTTAGTTATTCTGTGGTGAATGTGAATCTTTCAATGGCAATTGAAACATACACTTTTCAGTATGTGTTGCTGATGGAAGTACTCACCCTCTCTCAGCTCCCTAGCTCCAGTCATTGTATCAACACCTACAGCCCTTGTATGTGCTGGGCACAAAATCCATTAACCATGTTATTTGTAGAAATTCCAGATTTTCACAGTGGTTCAGTGGATGGTTACCATATTACTGTGTGCTTACATGACAATCAAAGAGCTTTGCATTTCCATCACCATCATCATGAACCATTAATACTATTCTTTGATAAAACAAAATTCAAGATCTTCACAGTGGTGAATCTTTAGATTATTTCCTTCCAGGATATAACATTTTGTACTCTGGTAGTCAGTTACAACACAGTGTACAACACACTTCCAGGCTACACAGTGTACACACCGTGTAGTCTGGAAGTTGGTTATAACACTATGTAGTCTGGATGATGGTTATAACACTGTGTAGTCCTTTAGACTGTTATAAAACTGTGTAGTCTTGTAGATGGTTATTAAACTGTGTAGTCTTTTAGATGGTTGTAACACTGTATAGTCTGGGATGTGGTTGTAACACTGTGTAATCTGGTGGACAGTTATAACACTCTGTATTCTGGTAGACAGTTATAATGCTGTGCAGTCTGGTAGGTGGTTAAAACACTGTGTAATCTGGTAGATGGTTATCAGACTTTTGAAGGAATTTATGTCTCCATTTATAAGAATAAGAATGATAAGCAAATGAAGGCAGAAAGTTCTTCCAAAATGTTGGTACCAACCTACCAAAATTCCACAATCTGTAACTTCATGAAATTAATTATTTCCGGTATTCGTAACAGAAATGCGTAACTACAACAATTCAGCTGAGGAACAGATGTATGACTGTTATAAAGGACAAAGTCATATTAATCAAATTGAAATTGTCCAGGGAATCTCAGTTATCATTTTGAAACACTTTGCCCTCACTGGAAATTGAAATCCACTCTCCAGCCT
>Ga0209629_10004510_pt1 | contig 10322 bp, 7 predicted proteins | sample TergutCu122P5_FD_187286 | JGI IMG/M metagenome (GOLD analysis project Ga0209629, IMG submission 187286) | Cubitermes ugandensis P5 segment gut microbial communities from Kakamega Forest, Kenya - Cu122 P5 (SPAdes) (version 2) | ecosystem: Host-associated > Arthropoda: Insects > Digestive system >... | reverse complement strand
ATGGCATAACACCACATGCGGCAGTGATACAACATATAAGCACTCCTGAAGATGGACATATAAATGTCCGAAACATGTAGAGGTCATTTATGAAATTAAATCATAATAAAATTAGTTGCATCAAGTCGGTACATCTTCTTTACTTATATATATGATGCACGGTCACACTTATATCAAATGCATTGTCACAGTCAACACTTCTAGGCAAATATCATATCTACCTGAATATAAGATTTGAAGACTTTCCTAATTCATCAGAAGAAGAACTGGACATCGCCTTACAATGACACAAAGTTAAGCAAAGTGCTGCAACAGGTGTTTTCCTGAAGATTGTAATGAAATAGGGGAGAGGGGTCGTCTGACACGTGTGGTCATTTTGCATTGGGATAAATATGGTATACCACTGTGATAAATACATTGTATTATTCAAAATCAACATCATCCATGCACGTGCCATGTGACTGACAAAACAGTCATTAACCTTCTTACATCAAACAGAAATTAGTTTATGAAAACACCATATCTGTCCATATGTCCATATAATGTGCAACAGATGGTCCTGAAGTTAGGAAAGAACTAAATACTACACAGACCACTCCCATAGCTACATCTAGCATTTATCTCACACCCAGGCCCGTATTTACGCATGGGCCCCCGGGGCCCAGGCCCAGGGCTGCAAATTTTCAGGGGCGGCATATTAAAAAAATCAAGATTGAAGTATGGTATGCGGAAAAAAAAGGCTGTCCACGAGAGAGAAATTTAAGGGAGATCTATACTGAAAACAATGTTGGTACCGAGTGGAATTGCAGGTATTGTTGAACTGATTAACTGTACTTGGAAATTTAACTGAACATAACTGAATACGAACAAATAAGGGGGGGGCGCAAAAGTTTCTTGGGCCCAGGGGCGTAAAGTACCTAAATACGGTCCTGCTCACACCTAATGTAAAACTGGATTTCACAAACAAGACAAAGGTGCACACCATCTCAGTTGTACTGTGGTATTACCTGATGCAATAGGGTGTTCGCTGTTCGCTTCTGCAGTACCAATAATAGCCAGCAGTTTTGCCAAGGAACATACTTTCTCGTCTACAAAAATGACAATTCGAGACACCATTGGAACACCATGTGTGATTGTACCAGTTTTATCAAACACAACTGCCTTCACCTAAGGAGTGAACAATAACATACAGCTTTGGTTATAGTTCAGATTTGGGTTAAACAATGAAACAGCAATGGCTCTGTTGCAATATCCACAGTTCTGAGAGAGAAATTTAACTGTTTAAAGAGTAAAAAGGTTTGTGCTTTGGTCTTATAAAACTCTTTCACAATCCAACTGCCACATTTACATAAAATATCACAGATGTATGTGTAATTTTACACATTTGGTACTTAACTTGTAATAATATTGCATTCCACAGGCTTCTGTGATAAAAATTGAGTCTTCAGATACCTGAGGGAGTTCTACAAAAGCTGTGTCTAATTCTCAGCCATAAAATCAAAAATCGTAAGTTCATTTCTACAAACTAATTGTTATGATAAGATAATACTATAAGACATACTATTCACTATGTAAGTTACATGTTCTGGCTATTGAGAAAATCTGTATGAAAACTTTATTGCATGTAATCACTGGATGCATACCTTATGTGCATTTTCCAAAGGTTCTGCCCCTTTGATCAATATTCCATTAAGAGCACCAACACCAGTTCCAACCATAACAGCAGTAGGAGTGGCAAGACCCAGAGCACAAGGACAGGCTATGGCAAGGACACTCAATGCACATCTGAATGCATACTGGAAGATAATCTCTTCACGGTTGAATCCAATCTTCTCATCCTCCTATCAGCATTGTACATTCAAGAACTTAAAATTCCAATAATACAATCTCTATAAAAATATTCAATAGGGTCAAGTAAACAGTCATAAACTTAAGGTTTGAATGTCCAAGTCTTTCAGGATGTGACACTGTGGTATTGGGTGTCAAGTTTCCAATGTTTTGAAGGATCACAGTGCCTCCTTCTTCAGGATCAAGTAGTTTGGTCATTCTTCTTGGATTTATTGACCCTCAATATGAAGGCACTATGATCATTTGCAAATCCAAGAACAACTCACACAATAACACAGTGTCACATCCCAGAAAATTTGAGACATCAGAAATGCTGCCACAAAATCCTTAAATCTCACATCAAATTTTAAGGTACGTTCACTTCGACTGTCAACTCCAAGTACGAAGGATGACTATGTTACAGGTGATGGAGTATTCTTTATGATAATATGATGAACTTTTAAGGTCGGTAAAAGCAGTGAATTCTTTGAAGAGCTGAAGAAGTAGTAACTTTGTATGAGACAGTAATAATGGAAACCCATAATGTATTCACTGAACACTGACCTAGCAAAATTACCTGAACATTAAATTAAAATACCTTCATGTGAGGTTTATAATACTGACACACTGCAAAAAAGAATTTCATATTAAACACATACTGTGATCGGCAGGTGTGACAAATCCACATAACCACTGATAGTCCAGCCAAACAGCGTAACAGTCGAAACAAAGATGACAAAGGGAACGAAGTAACCAGCAATCTTATCAGCAAGCTGTTGAATTGGCGCCTTTGACGTCTGAGCCTCCTCAACAAGTCGAACTATCTGGGCCAGTGTTGTTGTTTCACCTGTGTGTGTGGCTGTCATAAGCAGGAGACCATTTTGATTGATGGATCCTCCAATCACAACTGAACCTAATAACAAATGAAGATTCATCAACATACTAAATCTGTAACAGCATTATATCAAAATATCACTGTCAGACCAAACATAACTTAAACTTGTACACGATACGTGACAACGTGTATGTGACATTGCAATGATCACTTGTGGATAATCACCGCTTAAAATTCTTAAGAGAAAATCTAGTTGCCAGTCTCTTGTTGCTATCTGTTACATAATGAATGAATGAATTAATTAATATGAACAAAATTAGCCCCTTTATACATCAAGCTGCCATGATTAACAGCAATTAGCCACGCTTGATGCTAAGATTCTGGACAAGCAGAGATGATGGATGATTTGAATCTAACTCAAGGTATTCAGCAGAGATGAAATTCGTGATTCAAGATAATAACATGCTTGACTCAGGCAAACTTTGCAAATGTATCTAGACCTGGAATTCAAACAAGAATAAGATTGGCAACATGGAAAATATTAGTCCTTACCTATCTTCTTTGCAACTGGCATGGATTCTCCTGTTATCAGTGACTCATCACATGTGGAATGCCCATATATAACCTTCCCATCCACTGGAACCTTTGCTCCAGGAACCACCTGGAAACAGATAAATTATGGTGATGTGATCTTTGGGTTTCTCACAGCAATGTTGCTGAAGACTCAAGTCTTCTGGAATGCAACAGTGTGTCAGCATTATTGTTGCTATCGTTTGGAAGGATCATACTGCCTTTAGCATCAGTGTCAAATGGCCCAAAAAGCAATATAACACTGAAGATGAAGCTGTGATCATTGGGAACATCAGGAACCATAACCCCCGAGACACAGAAAAACAATGCAGAAGACTTGAATCTCTAGACACAATATTATTGTCATTTCCCAATACTGAAGATACTTGCCAAATGTGAAAACAGCCCAGAACTCATTGAATAGGAGGGTTTATATGCCTAGAGCCAGTGAGGTTGTTTCACAAAAGAGAAAAATCCACTGTCCCAGCAGAGAATTGAGCACATCCTTTGTTTTCTAGCCTGCAGCATAGTTGCTACACTGACTACACTACCCTGGCCCCCATACATTGTACAAGTATAAGTGTAACAATTAATGCTTCAGAATTCAGTATTATACCTTCAGAGTATCCCCTCGTTGCACAAGATCCACACTAATCTGTTTCTCTGACCGAACTTCGAATTTAGGACCAACAGTGACCAATACAGCTTCAGTAGCTTTCAGAGAAAGCAGCTTTGAAAGTGCTTCTGATGTTTTACCCTGTAATCCAAAAAAAGAGTATAAAGTTTTCACTAAGTTCACTCACTTTACTGCTACATGCTCAGCTGTTGCAAACATAGCAGAATATCCATTCAAACTGCCTCACTTTAGTTTCCCTTCATTGAGATGTTACAAGGCAAAAATTTGCCAAGTCCAGCCTTTACTGCACTCTGAACTAAACTGAACATATATACAACAGGAGAAAATATAAAATGACAGAATGGTTCTGTAAAATGGAAAGTTGCACATTCATAAGAGGCAGAAGTCAGTTTGGAGAAAATAAACTGTTTTCAGCTGTAACTAACCACATGTACCAACTGCAACAACCATTTCTGAAATACTAAGAAAATTATCAAACATGCACATCAGTTGAAATAGTAATATGAAATGGAATATCTTGGAATTGATTTATGGCTACCTTCATACATAAATAACACTGACATATCAAGTACCTGGATTTCAATCAAAACATGAGACCCATTCTGGACCACTTGAAATTGCCACTTCAAGATGTGTACTGATAACTGATAATGTTACATCTGCATTCTATAGCCACACATTCTGCAAAGTGTAGGCCACAAGAAAGTCCCACAAGTATAGCATGCAACTAGGCAGAGTACCATGGCATATACTACAAGAAAATGGTAATATTACACACTTTCAGTGTCATCAACTAACTGTGTGAGTCAATACATAATGAAGGACACAGTGTAAAGATAAAGTTGTCCCTGTCCACACTATGAAGGAATAGCGCCACTCATTCTTAACCTTGGCACTAGATGGCCTGTGAGTGGTCAACCACACACCTGGTTGCTTGGCCCCTAGGAATGAACCTGGTACCCACCAAACAGGAAGCTGAATGATGGGTCCCAGAGCCAGTCCAGACAGTATGGGGGAAGAGAAAATCTCTTACCCTTGCCGAGATTCGAACCCCAGATCATCCAGCCCGTAGCCTAGTCACTACACCAGCTACACTGTTGGACACACAGTGTGCAAAAACAGATTATTTGCACACCCCTGCATTTAACAGCATTTGTTGCCATCCAGCACCAAAACAGCTATAACTGAAAGGCCAAATAAAATATCACTGAAAGTGGGGGGGTCTGAAACATAGTGCCTTTACCTTCTTGGTCAAGCAGTTGGACATCATGGCAATTCCAACCCCCAGATTTGGATTTAAACCCAGGACACTCCAAATACAAAGCAGTTATCTAGGAGACAGTAAACTCAGCTTTCTTTTTCCTCTGAATTGGTTATACCTGAGACTTGTGTCCCTGATGGCAGCTTACCTTGGCAACATGTTCTAACCAGCGACCAAGAGATATGAACACCAGCAACATGGGAGGTGTGTCAAAGAATGTTTGTGGACTAGAATTCTGCTGCATAACAACTGCAGCAAAGAGGACACCAATGGAGTATATGTACGATATTGTGGTTGTCATAGAGATCAGCACATCCATATTCGTTGTACGATGACGAATAGCTCGCCAAGCTTGTATGTAGAAGTGCCAGCCACCAATAAACTGTAAAAATGAAGGATACAAGAATGGACAGCATTCAGATATATGTAACACAAACTGCTGCTTAGACTGAAATGTGCTCTGTGTGTGATAAACTTCAAAAGCAATAAGTGTTGATTAATGTGATACATACTTCATACAAATGGCAATAATTTCAAAACATAGAATGCAAAGACCACTCTCTCATGTAATATGATGCCATGTACATTAGCAGACAGGTTCCTCTAAAATGATGGTAACTAATGTCCAAATATTTCTTTCCAATTTAACATCCTATGACAAACACTAAGTGCACTTCAAATACCAAAATATTAATAACATGAACAGAATGAAACCAATAGCATCTATTTATTTGCTGTGAGCTATTACACACAGTAGCATTACAATGAGACAAAACTACCTGTATGCAATGAAGTTTCAACACTTTCAACATGTCAGCTCACACACTAATGGATGTATCCAAGCCCTAACATAAGATGAGAATTTGTTTTCATAATTCGTAGTCTTAGTAATGGATGTCAATTCATAATTGTGCACAAAGTTAAACATGTTCTGTACAGGTATTTTCCTAAGACTGAAGACCACAAATGGTGGTCATTTTATATTCAGGTAAACAATGGTACATCCAGACATACAGGTCCTGACACACCTCCTCTTTCGAACCTTCACCTCACCCGCGTTATTGGCAGTCAGTGATAATGACAGGTTTCCTGGGATATGATGGTGCATTCTTGGTTAATTGGTTCCTGATGTTTCAAAGCAAAATGTTACAACCATCTTCATGGATTCCAGGCCCGGCATTAAAGACGGGGCTAGGATTCCGGTTTTCTGGGATATGAAAGTGCATTCTGGGCTAAGAAGTTCCCAGTGTTTTGAAAGAACATGTCATAACCATCTTCAACGATTCAAGGTCCAGCAATGTGGCATCACATATTAGAGACCAGACTCACTCTCAAATTACTTCTTCTTCTCTTGGTGCTACAACTCTTTGTGAGTTTTGGCCTACTCAACAGTTCTCTTCCATGCTTCTCTATCCACAGACATCTTGCCCAATTCTCAATCTTCATTTTCTCTAGGTTCGCTCTGACATCATCCTCCCATCATCACCTCGGTCTATCAATCCTCCTCACTGCAATCGGTCTTCACTCTGTTATTCTTTTTACTGTCCATTCTTTATCCATTTTTACAATATGCCAAACCCATCCTATTCTCTGTGCTTTTATATATATATATCTGCACGTCTGATTAGCAAATATATGTCCTCATTAGTTCTTATTCTTCAGCTGCCATCTTGACTTTTTATTGGACTGTATATCTTTCTCATTACTTGCCTTTCGAACATTCTTCATTGTTGTTCCTATACGTCTCTTAGTACCCAGGTTTTGCATATATACATGACTACTTGTTTTATCAGACTTTTATTGCTGCACATTTTAGACCTTGTTATTAATTTACTGAATATTATCTTTTTATTTTTATAAAACACCTTATTCCCTGCTGCTATTCTGTCTTGTAATTCTTCTTCTACTGAAATGTCTTAGTTTAGAACTGAACCTAGGCACTTAAAAGAATTAACTTGTTCAAGCTCAACACAAACCAATGAAATGAACATTTCATAAATTTATTTTTTTACTTTTTTATGTCATCTACATGTTTTGAACTCAAGAGTTCATCTTCAGGAAGTATGGGACGGTTGTATATACAGTTATGGTACGATATGTACCATACCATAACCATATATACAACCGTCTTCCTGAAGATGAACCCTCGAGTGTTTGAAACATGTAGATGACATAAAAAAATTAAAATATTAATTTAGGAAATGTGCATTTCGTTGGTTTATATTATATATTGTATTACAATGTGTGGTGCAAAAACATAAAATCGTCTATCTTATAGCTACTTCCTTGCTTTACTTTTTTTTGTACTCACATACTTTATTTTATTTACATTTATCAGTAGACCCAGTTTTTCTGCTTCTTCTTTCAATTTATTACATGTTCTGTTCGAAGCTTGTTTTGATTCTTGCTAATCTTCTATTACACCCCTTGTGGAAACTTCAAAACTTGCAGGACAGAGCCAGCCAACAGAATATCAACCAAACAAATAAAACAACCAGTCACTCAGTTCTATTTGTGCAACTACTACTCACACACATAGCCATATTTATGATTATGACAGAGGATTACAGTACCTGGACTGGAGTGGAGAAGATTAAAAGCAGTAAATTCTCCCATGACAGACCAGGGATGATACAGCACATATCAGCATGGCTCCTATGTCCTACAGACATCTGTACCATGAAGTACGTCATGATAAGCATGCATGGGACACCGAATAATAATGACACAAGGAATGCCATTCGCCACTTTCTGATATCCTCACTGGAATAGTAACAATAATGATAACACCATTTCAGTATGGAATTGCTAACAAATACAAACAGAATTAAATAAACAACTGACCCTGGAATTAGAACCCAATGATCCAACACTGTTAAACCAGAAACCTACAATGACTTTTATCCTTATCCAGCTCAATCCAATCCACTTGACATCAAATGTGGCAATAAACTGAGCAAACACAGCTTTTGCCTAGGCCTGCCTTCAGTAAAAGTTCAGATTGTGTAACCCATAGCTAATATGGCCATGCATGGTTAAAAACAGTGAGGGAATGGCAGTTTACTTGAGGTCATCAAACACCATACCAGTCAAAGGACTAGAAGTGGAAATGCATCGATTAAAATATTAACTATTTCAGCAACAAAATATGAAAACTCACACTATTTTCAGTGAAAATCTCCCATTCTCAGAGGTTGCTTGAAACTACCCCGACACGATACACAAAAAATCCCCTGCCTCTGTATCATGTCACAAATATTCATCGCCTGTCATTTCATACTAAATCACAAATATCAGCTACACTTAACCATTTACACTTGTTACAGGGCACCCAGTATGCTTGCCATTTTCAATTAACCTTTTATGGACCAACTTCTAAACTGCCACTACACTCCAGTGGCCCAGAGATAAATACAAAGAGCATCATTACTCGTGTATTTTTTTACAAATTTGTTGACACTGGTCGAAAAACCATTACATTCGGTAAAAAGCAAAATCATACTTGACCTTAAAAGGTTAAAATATGAACTTCTTTCCAACTACAGCACCAATCAAAAACTTTCAGTAAGCTCAGTTTTGCAAATACACATGCTATTTTTATCACTTAAATTCTGCCGGTATATTGGTGGTATTTTTGCACTTAATGTAAATGCATTGTTCTTTACATTCTAGACACCATTTCAGTAACACACAGCACGAATGTCATGCCTTTAAATGTCAATCAAGGAAGACTGACCCAATGTAATGATCTGTGAACATGCGTGGACATGCACTAACATTCATCGATTCATCGTGCATACATCCTTGTGCAGTGTGGGTTATCTGATACATAAATGTGCTCTTGATACATTCGGACCATATTCTGTGCCAGTAAACACTTACTTACATTACTGCAAGTGCTTCCTAATTTCAGTGAAAACAACATATTTCACATCATGACTGGACCAACTTATCTCCTCTGTTATCAGTTGTTAAGTTGGAGAAATCCAAATAGCAGACATATTAGATACAGAGTATCAACCTGATCAATAAGCATTTAATATGCAATCAGTCTCAGCTCCAGAGATGTCCACTTTTTTATTTGTGTTACTTAATGAAGCTATCAATTACCAAAATAACACAGTGTTGGTGACACACGACTCAAATGATGAGAAAATCAAACCACTGAGACAGAAACCTGTCTCAGTGACAAGCTGTCCACAACAAATCCCACACAGACTGGCATGGGAATAAAGCTTGGTCTCTGTGGCGCCAACCATGTAAGCTATGTCAGACAAATATATCACCTGTGGTCAAGATATCCTCTGGATTCTCTGTCCTTGTTGTTCATCAGGGAAGCATGGAAGCCTAGTGCCTGAATTGCCTCCACAATGTCTCTTGGACCTGTCAACTCTGTGTCATAGCAGAACCTGCCACGCTGTGTCGTTAGAGCCACAGATGCCGAGTGGACACCCTTTAGCTTTTTCACTGCCGTCTCAATCTTGTTGACACATGAAGCACATGTCATGCCAGATATCTAAATCACAAGAAGAACCTTTGGAGTTGTAGCACTTCATGCAATGAGACAAATTAATTAAGCAAGGTTTTGTCCTATACAGAAATTTTGTTGGGATGGGAAATCTTGAAAAGCAAACTGAAAAACTAAGGACAGGAATGAGAAAATTAGGATACATCTTAGGAAAACAGGTTGTGAGGACGTGAACTGGATTCAACTAGATGAATCATGACAAATGATAAGCTTACACATTACCAGTCCTGTGGTTTAAGGTTTACTGTCACATGGTTATTTTACCAGACATGATGAAAATCTGAACTTATTTATTCCACATGATTTCTTTATACTTCATTTCTTTACACTTCATTTATTCAGCAGGTATTCCATGCTATTCTCTTCAAAGTAGTCTCCTTGCAAAATAGTACAGTCAATTTCACAAGTCAGTCATTGTTGAGGAGGTCAGGAGTGGTCATTATACATGAGAAAAATAAAATGACAAGCAATAATCTGTCATAAGTCAAATGCCATTTTGCAGTTTCACAGTGGTGAAGATGAAGATTATATGTGGAAATAAAATGCCAACTAGATGCAACAGAGGTTTTTATTGCAGATCTTATCGCTTGCTCAACATGTTTCAGGCACCACTATGCCCATCATCAGGAGCTCAAGAGTATTATACAATGGTTGCTGCCTGTGG
>Ga0209629_10004507_pt1 | contig 10325 bp, 5 predicted proteins | sample TergutCu122P5_FD_187286 | JGI IMG/M metagenome (GOLD analysis project Ga0209629, IMG submission 187286) | Cubitermes ugandensis P5 segment gut microbial communities from Kakamega Forest, Kenya - Cu122 P5 (SPAdes) (version 2) | ecosystem: Host-associated > Arthropoda: Insects > Digestive system >... | reverse complement strand
TAGATAACTCACGACACTTAAGACTGAGAACTCAAATTCCACAAAAACTTACAAAATTGTTTTTACATTTTTACAGCACAAAATACCACACGCAGCAACCACTGTATAGTACTCTTGAGCTCCTGATGATGGGCGTAGTGATGCCCGAAACATGTTGAGCAAGCAATAAGATCTGCAATAAAATCCCCTGTTGCATCTAGTTGGCATTTCATTTCCACATAATAACTTTGGTAGTTATGGCGAAAAATTTGGCCGCTTCTTGATTTTGCGCTAAAGACGAAAGGCATGCTGCACAAGCTTCAGTGTTTGTAGCCCGAGCCGTGCATCAGCTGCACGCTCAAATAGTCGTTGCTATGCGGAACTGAGTTTTGTAGAATTTTCCTTCCTGGGCTGTATCCTTGGAGGCTGTCGTTCGGATTTGCTACCTGGAAGTGTAAAGCAGAGGGTGTCGACCTTACAGTTTTCCTGTGTGGGTGGTTAGCATTGAGAGTAAACTTGTGAATCAGCTTTCCAGAAGGTGACTTCGCTTACGGAGAGGGCTGGCCAGCTGAGGATGTCTCCGTGTCCTGCTGCATCGCAGGGGTCGGATGGGCTCCGAGTACGGTTGTAAGTCAAAAGGTGGTTTGGCTTTGCTTTGGATTCCAAATTCGGTCTTGGCGATTTGTTGTAAGTACGTACTCGGCGTCCGTTCGTGACAAGAGTGTTTTTTATGTCAATTTATGTGTGCTATTTTTACGTGTGCAATGCAGGCTGCACGAACTGGTTAAATGAACTGTCTGGCGTGGTGCTTCGCCACTGCCTGAGTGTAGGCCATAATATGGGTTCGTTGTCGGATTAGGAATTGTAAGCCGAGAGATTTTGTAATGCGCCTTGTAATTTTATTTCTAGAATTGTAACTCGAGAGATTGTGGTAGGCGAACTGTGATGTTAGATTAGGCAGTCTGTTTGTGATCGGCCGATAGTTTGGCCATGTGGTAGGTTGTAAACGTAAGCCAGAATGTTGTCTGTATGTATTCCATGCTTGATAACGTTACGTAAGCCAGAAATTGTGAAGCTCGATCGGGGTAAATTATAAGAGTGTCTAACTCTTGATTGTAATTGTAACATTAGGTTAGGCAAGCCTTGTTGAGATCGATTAATAGTTGCTGGCCTTGTGTCGTAGTGTAACTGAAGCTAGAATGTTGTGGATGTTTATTCTAGGCTTGGTAAATTTACGTAAGGCAGAACTGTTTGAGATCGATCGGTAAAGGTAATGAATGTAATTGCAATGATATGTTAGGCAAGCCTTGTGATAGAGTGGTAGTTGCTGGTCTTGTGATGGGCTGTAATTGTAGCTGGAATGTTGTGAGTGTTTATTCTGGGCTTGGTAAAGTTACGTAAGGCAGGCCTTGTGGAGATCGATCGGCGATTAATTAAGAGTGTCAATCTCTTGGTTTTGTGATTGTAATGCCACGTGAGGCAGGACCTGTGGCGGTTGATTGGTAGTGGTTGAAGAAGGCTGGTTCCTTTGACCTTGTTAATGAATTGTAATTGAAAGCTAGAACGTTGAGTGTATGTGTATACTTTATGCTTGGTCAAGTTACGTAAAGAATGAACTGGCGTGATCGATAGATGCACTACTGTAAGGAGCGATAACCAGTTTGGCTTTGTATATAGGTACTTCGCTTTGAATGACGAGTGCGTACGGCGAGCCTGTATGTGCAATTTTCAGTGTATGTAAAGTTTATGGGAAGCAGACTGTGTACGTTTATCGGGTGTTTGTGAATGCTTCTCGTTGTCTTTGGCTGTGATATTTTATGTGCCATTGTTGATGTATACTTATTGTTGTTACAATATATGTATGTATGTATTTGTTGAACTCCTGCTGTAAGTGCTACTTGGTTGTTGATGGAACGACACTTGTCCTTACTATCCCACTGGGATTCAGCTGCCCAAACCGTCAATGGCAATATTATAGTGCGAGCCCCCGGTTTGCCATCCCGTTCAGTTTTCCCCCCTTTGGGGATTATGATCCCGTGGGCTCAAGCCAGTAGATATTACAGAGCTACTGGCGGTCTGGATCTGAACAGGCCTTCTTAGTAGTGTGTGGCATTATCCAGAACGTGCCTTACATAACACTTCTTCCTTTACCTACGAAACTGCAAGCTTTATAACTTCAGTCATGAATTTGTTGAGCAGTTTGTTGAAGGTCTCAAACGGCGGTCTTGTTTATAGAGACTTTTCCCCAGTGTTCCATAAAATCAGGTGCCATTCTCCATCCGTTTCTTGTGCACTCAAAACGACTCCAATCTTAGGTAATTTTTATTACGATATTAATATAAGTTTCAAACATATGGCCTTCAGCTTTCAAACACAGCATCGCCGCTACACGCCGCATTTCATGATCGACGATTCTAAATTTAACTTCTTTTGCACCTTTTGCATCATCAGCTTACATGCAAGGCATAAAAAATAGGCCGTCTTCTCTTCTGAATTTCCTATAAAACTGAAGTTAGGGGTGTTTTTCCTCTTCTGAATAATATACAGCCAGAAGTCTGGGAGCATTTCTTGAAAACCTCCCGGAATATTTCGAGAGATGTTTGTTTTATGTGGCACTGCAGTCCTTAGAGTTTCTGAATTTTGTGGCTTCGCCTTTCACCCAGATTTAAAATTTTTAATTCAGGGTGATCTGGCAGCTCTGTTCCCTTTCATTGTGTTGTGCACCCCCTTTGCATAAAGGACTATGACGGAGTGCAGAACTGCAACTTGCTCACTACGGTGTCCCTTCTATTCTGGAGCACTGTGGATTTCCATACATATAGTTGCCTTGGAGGAAGGTGATGAAACATGGTTATTCCCCGGGAGACGAAATTTTGCTCCAGTTACTGTACTTTCACATTCTGCCACTCCACTTTCTTGTTCGGTTTCTTATTTAATGACTTTATTTTTAATGCCCGGTCATAATTGGGCCGTTCTGTAGACATTGCAAAGTGGCCATTTCCTACGACGTTTTGGAATTGAAGTAAGTTGTAGAAATCAAAATACACTTAAGTGTAGCAGTAAGAGGATAAGCTGGCTAGGTCACCTGGAGAGAATGGAGGAGGATAGGATGCAAAAACGATCTTCACCCAAGAACCGGAAGGGGCGAGACGAAGGGAAAGACACAGGAAAGGATGGGAAGGGGAAGTAGAAAGAGATCTTGAGGTGCTGGCAGTGAGAAGATGGAGAGAGTTTGTGATAGATAAGGAAAAATGGAAGGATATTGTTCTACAGGCCAAAGCCCACAGTGGGCTGTAGTGTCAATTGAAGAAGAAGTGTAACAATAAGAGCGTATCAAACACTTATCACACGTTAATAGAATGTCCAAGAATGCTCAAGACAACTAAATACAAACCCCCTTCCCTACGGCTCACTTTAAAAAAAAGTCTGAAGAGGCAACAATGAACACAGATGAAACAAAGAAAGGTGACTTTCCTCTCTTCATCCCAAAATATTGGATAATCTTAAACGAATTTGGTATTTTAGGTCTCTGATCCCCCCGCCAGCTCTTTTAACAGTTTCACAAATAACGACGTTTCTAACAATGAAAGTACAAAGAAACATTCACACCCTTCAGTTCGTTGATGTCTTTGTGTACACAGTGAATAATTTTACGGAGAAGAAGGATTTCCTCGCTCTTTATTCATAAAATATCAATTTTCAGCATTGTTTTTGAGATGATATCGAAAGTGAAGCGCCCCAATTTCAGAAATTTTAGGCGGTGATTAAAGTGAAACTTTGAATTCAGAAAGTACAGTGTCTAATCTATATATGCATACCTGCTACGCTGGAAACAATGACCACCCTTCCATGTGAAATCTTGAGAAGTGGGAGGAATGCATTCGTTACAGTTACATGACTAATGGCGTTGACCTCCAAAATTTTCTTAACAGTCTCTGTATCCATCCATTCCATAAAGCCGATTTTTGCAATGCCAGCATTGTTGACTACAGCCCACAGCGCTATAATGAAAAAAGTTATTAATTTTGGAAGAAGAAAATATTATTTTAAATAAGTTCAAATTAAAGTATTGACTTTAGTAACGTATTAAATAAGTGAACACTTTAAAATAAAAAGGCTATAAGGAAATAATCCTTATTTGTAACACCATTGATATCACAATAGCCTCTCCCACCCAACTCCAATAAACTTCATTTAATACCAAGGCCTATTTTAACATTAATACACGTACCGATCCGTATCCCTCATGTCGACATATTATATTCTTTTATAATCTTCGTTCTTTCTCAGCCGATCGCAAAACTATAGACCCAAATGTTCAAGTCCCGAGGGCCCTTTAAAATTTCAATTATTCGCAGCCCACAAAATAACTTTTGGGAACCATGGAGCCACCTTAAACGCGACCAGGGGAAACACTGAATTTTGAATATTTACAAAACAAAAAATAATTTAGCTACTATATTGTAAAGATGGTAAAACCCACAAAACATAATTTGTACCTGAAAAGAAAAAATAACATTTTCAAGGAACTTTTCTCTTTACTGGAAGTGAATTTTTTGAGTTCTTAAAATTATAATGATAACATTATTTTGACAGTTCAAATATATAATTGGCAATAAAATTAGATTTTCTTTGGAAAATATTTTGTTTGCTTCTTCCATAAAATGGATGTTTTTGTGAATTGTCCTTTTTTTTTTAAAAAAAATTGTGACAATTCGACCCTAAACGCCTGCAATGCGTCAGTACAAAAATTTATTGTAAAACAAAATTCTTAGAAATAGTTATATTAAAAATTGGGAAAAAGCACAAAAGAAAAACGAAAATCTTTATTGCTTCTGAGCACAACTCAAGAAATTTACCGCTCACTAGACCGTATTTCTAGTTTCCAAACAACTTGCAATGATATTACTCTCTTTGTAACCCGACGCTGAGGGATCTGAATGTGGACAGGATGATACCAGTTCCCGATAGGGAAAATGTCAGGAAGAATTTATTTTTTACTCTAATCCCTTTCATGGCCTTGAATAAAGGTTTTTAGACTTTAAAACATTCTTGACTGATTTAATACCTTCAATTTCGTAAAGTTTTTATTGTAAATTTGGTACCCGCACCGGTTCCGATGATTACCCCCAATTCAAGACTGATTTCTTAACTGAACTTTAAGAGGATTCCCACTTCCTCTTCACCGTAACCAATAAAAGAATATAATTAGAATAATGCTCTATAAAGATCAACAACAGTAAAAATAAGCCATTAAAAAAACCTAGGTTTCATACATCCTAAATATTTCGGCCAGGCTGAGCCACAGTCAGGAAGAACATATCAAGCAGAACGACGTATTAGGGTACAAATATTATTGATCATAAAGATCAAGTTCAATTGCAATAAAAACAAAAAAACAGACAATGTAGGTATAATGTAAAACTGCAGTGCGATCGTGCAACAATTTTTGCCGTGGAAAAGCAATGAGTAATACATACCTGCATGTGTGTATTTGTAGCCTTAGATACCCAGCATGCAAATGCGCAAGCGCCATATTGTCATCTGTCGTCTGCCCCGCTACACAATATTAATCCAAATATTCTCATAAAGGTCACGATTTTCGAAAAAAGTTACTGAATACAAAATGTGTGTTTTGATTTTCTCTACAACTTATGTCCGAAACACGGGCTGAGCTTTCCTCCTCTTCTTCACACCTCCTACATAACGGATTGTCGATCAGCCCCATTAAATTACAGACGTCTTCTCAGTGTGTTATGTCCAGTAAGGATGCCGATAACAACCCTGGATTGTGTTCTGTTGCAGGACGGTAGCCTGGTCTTAGCAGTTGGAATAGAGCCCGGAATAAATTTTCGAATCTGCCCCTGAGAATTGATAAGAACCTGCCTCAAGGCAATACTCTTAATTTAAAACTTTTTTCTACTTTTTACTGTGTATACTCTTATTATTTTCCAGCCTGGCCGAAACAAGTAGTACGAATAAATTTAGAGTTTAATTTCACATTGTATTATGTAATGTGTTTAGTCTGTATAGTAGAACTGTATAAAGGTATTCGGTGTAAACTGGAGCAATCTAAGATATTTAGCATAACTACATAGGCTCCGTGATTTAAGCCTTTCACTTCCAGTACAACTTCATATAAACAGTTTATTACATGTTAATTGCGCACATATAAACTTTCAAAAAAGGTCACAAATACTTATTAAAATGACGTTATTTGTACACAGGTCTAACTGTAATAATTAAAGATTGGTATGCAGTAAGACAACCTGTAAAAAATGAACTGTTTCTCTCACGGATAGCCTTACATCCTTAACGATACACCCTGTAGCAGTGACATTTTTACTGAGTCTTAAATAATATGTTACTATTTAGTTTGTTGTTTCCGTACGGGGATTTTATCCTCGTTAACTTCAAGATTGTACTCACTTTTATTTCCAAGCGAATTCTTTACGTATTTGACGGCATTCCGGACGTGATCCTCACTAGTGACGTCTAGGTTCAGAACATGCAATCTATTGGAACATGCCGATTTCAACTCCTTAGCTCCAGCATCTTCAGGAAACAGACAGCCAGCAAACACCGTCACCCCCAAGGAGTCCAGACGTTTCGCCAATTCATGTCCGAAACCCCAATCACAACCTACGAAAGACATTCACAAAACAGCCGCACCTTGAAGACCTACAGTAAAGCAGTATCAGGCTTTCCAATGACTGAGACCACAAACAAAGTCTACAAGGAGAAATACATAAAAACTCAGTGGAAGACCATTATACAGGTTATTATTATTATTATTATTATTATTATATTGTTGTTGTTGTTGTTGTTGTTATCTATTGAATTCAATCCAACTGTATTTTCATGTAACTACTTTCCGATTAACCCCGTCTTGCCATGGTGGTATCCCAAGCGGGGTAGAAGTAGAGCTGCATTGTTTCTTGTTTTCGTTACTAGACAGAGGGGAGTGATGAGCTTCACGTTCCACCTGCTTTACTCATATTAGAGTTCATGAATCATCCTGATATTTTGGTTAAAATGTTGAGGGTGTCGAGAGTTATTACAAATTCGCGTCAGTTCGTGTGATATTTTGATATCACGATGTATTTTCCCCCCCTTAAATATTAGGCCAAATTTCTTTGTTAATAATCCCCTCGGCAAATATACTTTCCCGTTCAAAGAGATTTTTCGTTGACTAAATTAATGAGATAGTCACTGTGATTAGTTCAATTTATCTTATTTATTTGTTTATTTTTCTATCTATTTATATACTTTTTGTAGCCTGTTCAAGTAAACTCGCAGAAATTCAGATTTACAGCGTCCGTATTCAAAGTGTCAACATTGTGCTCAAGTACCTGTGATCAGTACTGCTCTCGTGCTCAACTCTGATACAAGTTTGGAACCCTTCCTCAGCCAAATGATCAGCAGGATGATCAAGAGCACAGCCGACCCCAGCGGCAGCCAAAGCGTCTCAAAACCTGCCACTTCAAAATCTACCTCAGACATCTACGGCGCTGTTGAAACTAAACACATTAGACATTGCTCAGTTCACTTACATCACACTAACAAACACAAATGGGAGTCCTTCTTCTGCTGCAGGATCAAGTATTGTGAATGCCAGAAGTCCAGATTTATCGGATGTTTTCAGTTCTTTCAACATCTTTATTACTATGATCTTTGTTCTTAGTTCCTTCGTTTACAATTTTTTTATATCTGCTTGCTTAACCTATTATCTTCACTAACTATAGCATACACATATTTCCCAATTTGTTAAAATATTGAAGTAGCTTATAACAGTTTACTAATAAAATTACTTTTCAATACTATATTTCTTTCATCGTTTGTTACAGAGAGTCAAGTTTCAGCGAAATCGAAAATACCCCTACCGCCAAAACTTATCAATACTTAATTCACACATTAAATATGATAATAACATTAATTTTACTAGTAGAACTTATTCAGGACCACTCAACAATTAAGAACATAAATAACAATATTCAGCAGTAAGTTTCAGTTTCAGAATGAGAGTTTCAGGATTGCAGGCATTTTGATGACATCAAATTACTGAACCTTATAAAACAAACGACCCGGCATCTCATGACAGACTGCAGCCTATTCTCCAAAGAAAGACCAGTGGTGTTTCGAAAACTCCCCCTCCCCCAAATAATGCAGTACCACATAAACACAGTCGAAGTCTCCAGACAAATAAAAAACATCTATCACATGCTAAAGAAACAATCGAAAAGTGACCAGACTCTGTAACTACTCCCAAACTACAAATCTAATATACTACTAGTAACATAACATAGCAAAAAAAAAGTACTGTAAATATCCCGTTGTGAAGCACGGGTTGTTTACAAACTGAATAAATAAATAAAAACATTGTATGTTATGTATCAGTTTTACAAAATGATTTTACATTAAGTGGAACTTCAAGACACCCTTAAACTTTCTCAGTACTAATAACGTTAATAATAATTATTATTATAACAATAATAATAAATTTGAGTTTTATTTAATATCCAGTACTTATAAATTAAAATGCAGTTAAGCATTAAGAATTTAAAATTCTGTGTCAGTGTGTATGTTTTTGTGTACAAACTGAGCTTTTAAAATTAACAAATCCGCAAGCTTTCACAGCAGCAACTTTTCAGTTTGTTGTCTTTCGTGTTACAATAATATACGGTTATGTAGAATGATATCAATTATCTGAAGGGACTCGCTTTCTTCTTCGTGTTGAAACGAAAAGGAACGAGAGGCTAACAAAACTGTAGGACCTTACAGGAGTCCATTTTTCGGAGCCCAGCGAATGAAAAAACTGAAATTCACGTCTAATTTTCCTAGCTATTTTATGGCCCTTTTCTCTTCTTCAAAGAAAATGCATACAGGAAGAGAGAATTTGCAGTAAGCTCCACGCTGTCTTTGGAACTTAATCTGAACCACAAGGTTCCATATCAATTATGAATATTTTATAAGACCTCGTTAATACTAAATTCCAGTTTACGTCCAAATTTTCCGGTGGTATTTAGAGTTACGTTTTACTACATTTCCCACAAGTCTCATCCATTTAAAACTCCATTGATTCTGTTATCTGAATATTATTCTATGCAACCTGCAAATTATGTAGCTCCACATTTTACAGTATTCTCCCTCTTCCTGTCTCATACTTTCTTTCAGTTCCAAACAATGTCCCAACACACTAATATCTGACACCTTCTGATCTTAAAGTGACTGTCCAAAATTTCACGTCCGTACAAAACAGCAGGTAGATTTTTTTCAATATATGCCGTATTTTAATCTAGAACTAAAATTTTATGTAGGATAAAATGGTTCAAGTTTTGAGTCCCACCTGTTGCAAAAAATGCCCCAAAATAATTGCCATGTATTTTCATTGCGAATATAATTACAGACGTCTAATTGAATGCAACTGTCACGTGTTATTTTGCTTTTTGTACAAAGATTGTTGAAATCACTGATTGACACTATAATATTTTCGACAGAGCTACACTAGACATTTTCTCTCTTATACGACTAGGTTAATGTATCATAGTACTCACACAAACAACGTGAAATGCAGCACCGCTCCACTCAAGAGAATCTGTTATACTGGCACCAGGCAAGGTAGAAAAAAATGAGAGTTACGTAAGAAGCACATCTACACGTGATTTTTTTTGGGCCTACTAACATACAGTACAAAAGGTCGCCAGCAGCATAACGCTCATGGTACAAACGGCTAGACATACATTGTTATTCCAAGTTTTTACGAGTAATTGCCTATCACCAATTTTATATAAAAATGAACTGCTCAGACCAAAGTCAGGCGAAATTCGGCGCTCTAAAAGGAACAAGAATACAAATCATGTGTTCCGTGACGCAGTGAATGATTTTTCCAAGCACGTCTTTACTTCTAAATTTATCAAATTTTACACACACTCGTAAGAAAATTATGGCCCTCCCTGCGCCGATTTTCATGAAACTCGAAAATGATCAACAGTATTAGGTGTAGATCTCTTAGACCGGATTTCACCCAAATCGGACACAGGACTGTTAATTACGGACAGAAATTCATTCACCCCAAGCAGTAAAATAAGTCTTTAACTGCCCAAATTTTGCACGCAACTCACAACTATGTAATAGGGTTATGTGAACATTTGTGCCGAAGTCTTTCCAAATCAGATAAAATATATAGAGTATAAGGACACGAATTTCGGTACCGCTTAATACAAGGTGGTTCAAATATGACCGGGACTGATTTTTTTTAAACCATAATTACCAAACACTTACTTGCACATGTCAGTCTTCAACGTACTCCCCTCCGGAGTCAACACAATTTTTCCAACGTTCTGGAA
>Ga0209629_10004504_pt1 | contig 10325 bp, 6 predicted proteins | sample TergutCu122P5_FD_187286 | JGI IMG/M metagenome (GOLD analysis project Ga0209629, IMG submission 187286) | Cubitermes ugandensis P5 segment gut microbial communities from Kakamega Forest, Kenya - Cu122 P5 (SPAdes) (version 2) | ecosystem: Host-associated > Arthropoda: Insects > Digestive system >... | reverse complement strand
GTGCTTGGTAACCCTAAGGACAACTATGACGTGAGTGCAAGTGTTTTTGTAGTTCAATTTAATGGCTTTATGTCACTCACAAGTTAGTTTGATGTTAAGTACAGATATTAGCATTACAGAAACCACGTATTCCTGCCAGTTTTAATATGAATTTGGTAATCAGTAAGTGTGTAACAGCTGTCATACTTTCAAACTTCTCTGGCCATTATCTCCCTAACAGTTCAACTTTGGATATAGGTGTTTTGGGTTATATCAGTATATTTTAACATAAGGAACACTCTCCCGAAGTTTTGTCCATTCCTCCTGGGACACCCTGTATATAGTTCTTATAACTGTGATTCTCGCCTAAAACAGCATTAAGCAGCTGGTCTTTGTAATAAACTTATTCCCTGTGTGGTAGGAACTGATTTTTTTACAACACACATAATTAAGATGCAGGTTAGTCATAGAGGTCCTGCTATGGTTCAGGCAGTTAAGCACTAACCTCTCACAGCAGAGGTCTAGGTTTGATCCTGGGCCAATCCATGTGAGATTTTTGGTACAAGAGTGGCGGTGTTGTAGGTTTCGCCCATCAGTATTATTGTGCCAGTGCTCCATACTCATATTTATCTTAATAATACTCTTATTAGAAGTGCAAATGTTTGAAGCCTGGGAACCTTCGAACAAGCAGCACTCGTTTTGGCTGGGAAACATTGAACAGAAAAGTACGGTGACTTTTCCTTTCAGTCCTACGAGGGTTAATAAAAATTGTAAATTTTAGAAATATTTATCACATATTTATAAGAGAGTAACCCAATGATGCTTTCTTCAAGTGAAAGTTTCATGGCCTTGGAACCCAATTTAAATGTTCAAAAGGAAAAAACTAGTTGGAAAAGGTCAGGATTCCCTCGGGAGCTGTTTCACCTTTCACTATGCTGATGATTGAGGGTAATTATTAGTATACAGTGGGAAGTCATCGCTTGTGGTTGTTATAGCTGGGATTTTATTTATAAAGTGCTTCAAAATATGTTTACTATGATAATCTTGTTTGTAGTGTTATGGTAGAGAAAAACTTTTCTACTGCTTACATTTTAATGCAAAACATATCATTTTCTAAGCTAAACAATTCTTTCCTTTTATGTTAAATCACATTATCCCTGCACTAATTTAATGTGTAAATATGTAGAATAGAAAGAACCCATTATAACTTAAACTTTCACGCTTCTGTCTTCTGGGATAAGACACCATTTAGTCCAGTAGACGTGTAACATTTCAGATGAACCAAATGTCTCCATCATCAGAAGATTGCAAGGTTTTCTGAAATTTAGGACACTTGTGTCAGACTATGCAGTGTCACATCCCAGAACACAGAAACCTTGATACTCGCCATGAGGACCTTAAATCTCACACAAGTTATTTGGCTTCAGACTTGGCATTTAGGGTCTGTTAGCAGCACATACGAGAATGGTTTTAACCCTTAGGCTACCGGATTAAATTTCAGTTGCCATTTAATAACATTAAATGGCTGAGTGACTATAGTCGTCGTTGGCAGGTTAAGGGTTAATATGTAGCCGTATCCTTCAAAATTTATCCACAATCTGTGACACACAATAGTAAAGTACTTGCACACCTGTTCTATTATTATCACAGTTATAAGGAAAAAAGGTAGGCATTTTAGTAGATCTTTGGTCTGGATAGAAAGAGAGCATTTCTGACATGCCACTTGCCAGAAACTTACATTTTATATGAAGTACTGAAAACAATAGATGCAAATTTATTCTTCATGTAGACATGAATGTAAGGAAAACTAATGAAACAAATATTATACATACATAATGAAATACTGGTCATATTTTTGACAGAGAAAAATTTTCTGTTGTATAAGCATAATTTTTGTTTCAAAACCAGTAATCTAAATGAGACATTAAATGTGATTGTTGTAGGAGACTGCTGTTTAATTTGTTTTAGTTTATGTTTTTGAATTGAAGAAAATATGATGAACTACTGTTTGTGTTCTGAGCCACATGTAAGACATAAACCAAGCAAAGGAATAAACACCTGCAACCATAGCAGGATCAACCAGCTGCTATACTGACTAGTTACAGTTATGAGTAATTATTTCATGTACAAGTGAATTTAGGTCTGCTCATAATTTATGCAATCAGGGAGGTCATGGCCCAAAAAGAGGCCAAAGCACCATAGAGGAAGAAAAATAAAATAATTTGTGCGAAGTTCAATAAAAATATCCTAGCTCTGTCTCATTCTAACATGACACTTTATTCCTCCTGTTGTAAACAATGGGTGTGACAATTCAAGAGTACAAAGAGCATGGTGCAATGGGTTGAAAAGCTTCAAAGTGTACAGTATGTGTTATTGACAGCATTGAGACATAGCCACACCAATCGAGCAGGAACATAAAGGCAGCCAGCGAGCTTCTGCCTTTGTTTCTTTTTTTTGAAAAACAATACCGGTGCTTTAGGACTGGCCTTACTTCTTGGCGGCGGTTTAAGCAAATCATCCAAACTAAAGGTTCTTGCTGTGGCTGATGCAGCGGTTGGGTGGTTGTTGTGGCTGTGTGGGCTGGTGAGGCTGAGGAGTGAAGGTTTGCGAATACCGAGGCGGCCAAAGAGTGAGCGCGGACCCCCAGGCTGAGGGCTGGGAACCACCACCACTGTACCCCCTGCTGCTGCAGCCAGCTGTTCACGGACAGAGGGTGGGCGAGAATGTGAACTGCAGCCTGTAGAAACAACAGATAAATGACATAATAAAGTACTTTTAACTTTCTTTTGGTCATAAGATTGTACAGCTCTATCCCATGGCAGACTGTTTCATTACCAATTAACGAACATACATATAATACCACACAGTTTAAAAAATTACAAAAATAATTGTAAGGTGGCAGAATTTGCTTGGTAACAGCACTGAAATTATCACTGTGGTATCTGGTTACAATCTGAACACAGTAAAGGGAAAGATTTGGTGATCTGATTTGTACTTCACATTGATATGTTTCTGGGCCAATGTAAAATTTGGTTGCTTATGAAACTCAGATTATTTCATGCTTTTACATTGGTCTGTCTCCTCATTCACACACACACGCACACGCGCGCACACACACACACACACACACACACACACACACACACACACACACACACAGAGTTCTTAATAAGGCTGAACAACTAACATGATAATTGTGCTTCCCTTCCACTAGCTCATTGTTCCCTGTCGTATTTTCTGTAACCACATGTAGGGTTACAACCATTCTAATTTTATTTCCATATTTACATGTAGTTTTAAATTGGTATTGACCAATTATCTTTTTATCTATACTACAAACATAAAAAGTAAGACTTTCCCATAAACTAAATCTTCATTCACATTCAAACATTTACTGCATAATCATGTTTTCATTTTCTGAACAATTTAAGGAGATATGTTAGACATCCTTCTCTCTTAGATATAGAAGTCATCTTCCTTTCTCATATCCTCTACTTTGTACTTCCCAAATCTCTGTTTCCTTAATTCCTTATACAGATTTCCATGTACTACCCTGGACCAAACTTTTTTTAATTAACAGAACTGCGCAAAAAAACTCTTTTATTAATACTGGCGAGTTCATTTTGTCTTTCAATATTGTAACACCTTTCTTTGCTGTATCTAAAAATCTTGTTTATGCTGAGTAAAAGAACAATAAAAATAATTATGAGATGGTAGCACCTGGTACAGGTTAACAACTTGAAGGAAGTTTGCTGTTTGATATAATTTTAAATACCCAAAAGAGTCATTGCATGCATTGTGTGTACTTGTCTGTTAATACCTGTTCTGTTCCTGTCTGGTTCTTCATCGAGAAGTTTTTCAAGCTTCTCAGGAAAGTGCCTTTTTGCACACCAGAATAATCCAATCACACCCAACACAACCGTTACTGTAATAAGACCTAACCAGAATGGTTCGTGAAGCATCCGTTCTGACAGTGGCTTGAATGGAATGTGCATCATTCGCCTTTCACACCTCTGCCCTGAAATTTAACAGCAGTTGTACCTTTACCCCTGTACACAAATAAATAAGTTGTAGAACATTAATGACAACAGTCTATTCAACATACAGGATTGAAAGCTTTATGTCCTGAATATTTTACAGCAACACAATTAAATGAAATATTTACAGGCTGACAGCCGCATCAGAAACCAACTCCATCTCCATCATCAGGCCCCTCAGAACTATGATGAAGGAGAGGGAGTCAGTCTCTGTGACGTCAGTTGATTTAATGTGCTTGATGTGGCTCTCAGCCTGAGACAACATTACTGAATCCTTAAAACTGATCATGCAGCTAAAAGAATTTTTCAATTTTTCTCGGGGATTTTAAGAACAAAAATCATTTATTAGATTCATCATGCCTTTGTGTTCCTAACTGACAGTGAAAAAGTACGGACAGATTTTGTTCAGATTCAGTGTGGTAAATCAACTGTGCTGGTATTATTTATTATTTCTCTTTGAGCCATTAAATATTTGTCTCTGTCTCCAGTGTAACCTGAAGAAACACTGCCACCAAACTCTTGGCATCAAATATGGGGAAATTTTACCCCTACTTGAACTTATTTTAAAATAACCTCACATTTCAGAGGACCATGTGTTTTGATATATTCTTATAATAAAACCAACGAGATGCACTAATTTCTCAAATTTATTTTTGGAATAGAACCCTACATGTTTCAGACAGGTTTTCTGTCCATCATCGGGAGTCTCATACTGTATACACAGCAATAGGTATATGTCATACAGGTTTTGCTGTCTGCTTGCTAGCGGGATCAGGATTCCACTGGCAAGCAGTCAGCATAACCTCTATGACATATACCTATTGCTGTGTGTACAGTACTAGACTCCTGATGATGGACAGAAAACCTGTCTGAAACATGTAGAGTTCTAATCCAAAAATAAATTTGAGAAATTAGTACATCTTGTTGGTTTTGTTATAAGAATATTGTGACTTAACCAAAATTTGTGAAATCTGTTCACATGTCAGAAGACTACAGCATTACCAAAACTTGTTTTAGAAACAACTCACCTTCCCACCATGCGTGGCAGCGGCACTGAAAAGTGTCCCCCCTCTCAAAACACTCCCCACGACCTTCACATGGGTTGTCTGAACATGGCCGTAACTTCTGTTCGCAGTTGCTACCAGTGTAGCTGGGAAGGCATGTACATGTGTAACTGGTAGGTGTCAGCTTGCACTGCCCAAATGTACATGGCTGTGTGTCGCATAGTGTCAGTGCACAGAACATACCTGGAAAATAATTAAAATATTGGAAACTTTACAGAAATGTCCTCCTAAATTCAGTACTTCTATAAAGTTTTTCATATTGTTTTTTTAATTGTCTAAACACTTTGCCAAAGCACTTAACTTAATCATATCCTGATGCTATAAGACCAGTTAGTTTATGTTACATTTACATAAAGTGAAAGAAAAACCAGCAAATTTCTCTTAGAATAGGTAATTTTTTGAGTAAAAAGGTTTTTGTTAAAAACCTAACTGCAGAGATGTGTGGTTGGTTCCACAGTTTTTTCCTCATCTGACAAACAGGGGCATAGTTGGTGGGAGTGGGGGGAGTTGTGCAGCCACCTCTGGCAGCAGAGCCCAAGGGGCAAGCAAGATAGATATTTTAAATGAAGGAATTTGATTCTCTCACTCAACAAATTTCAATTTTGTTATGCCAAATAAAAGGAGATGCAATAAACATTAATCGTTACTTTTGTAAAGATAATAATTTCTCTTAGGGGTTATCATTGTGATTACTTGCCTTATGTAACCCTACAAAATCAACCCCAAACATATTCAATTGTAGTTTCTTCTGTATTTTCTTTCACAACAACAATGAATACATTCATATTACATGTTATTTGACTGTTTAAATTTTCATATATTTCAAAGAATGTGGACTGAAGAGGCATTACAAGTGATGGGATAAATACAGAAAAAATGAAACACTGACTTCAATATTTGCAAAGAGAAAAATATAATCTACAGGGTATGTCACTATATGAAAAATATTGAAATAAAAGGGTTAAAAATTCTTTGTCATTGATTACTCACCTGTAAAGTGACTTGTACATTGGCAGGTCCTGTCAGAGCCTCTGCTCACACATTTACCACCATTGAGACAAGGATTTGGGTTACATGATTCAACAGTGCTCTCCTCTGATCCCCGGACCAGTTTTATTCTGTAGTCACTGTCTGCAAGAGACATATAAATGATTTGCCAAAATTAGCAACTATTGGAACAAAAATTCTTTTGTACGCTGATGATACTAGCATAACAGTAACCAGTTCAAATTTGGGAAATTTTGAAACACAAATAGATAAAATATTTGGAGATATTAATAATTGGTTCAAAATAAACCAATTATTATTAAATTGTAACAAAACACATTATTTACAATTTAATATGAAAAATAGTAAGGATTATGATTTGAAACTTAACTACCAGAGTAATTATATCAAAAGTTCTACAAATACAAAATTCTTGGGCTTGATCATTGATGATTCCCTATCGTGGAAGGCTCATATAGACCAAATTATGTCCAAACTGAAAACAGCATGCTTTGTAATCCAAACGATACAAGGGATGATGTCTCAAGAAACTTTAAGAATGGTCTACTTTGCATACGTACATTCAATTATGAGTCATGGAATAATTTTTGGGGGAAACCAACCACATAGTGAGAAAATTTTAAAAATTCAAAAGAGGGTGATCAGAACTATTACAAATTCAAGAGCTAGAGACTCATGTGGGGAATTGTTTAAAAAATTGGAAATATTGCCCTTGTATTCACAATATATTTTTTCTCTATCAATATTTGTGATAAAAAATAAACATTTATTTTCCACAAATTATCAGATCCATAATGTCCACACAAGATTTAAAACCAACTTACATCCACCTATAGCTAATTTAACAAAGTTCCAAAACGGAGTGTACTACTCTGGAATTAAAATTTTTAATAACCTACCTCACAATATATAAGATCTAGCTAATGAGATAAACTTGTTTCGGAATGCTTTAAAGAGGTTTTTGCTTTCAAACTCTTTTTATAATAGTGAAGAATATTTTAATTATCAGAGATAATCTGGTGAAAACTGGTAGAAAATTGAAAGCGTATTACTTTTACTAGAGATTTGTATGTTATAGGTTTTAGATGTTTTATAAATTGTATTTTATTATTTAATGCTAAGATTCTTCTAACATCATGTATATTGTGTTAGGTAGTATGTACGAGACAATGTCCATATCCACAGGATTGTACCCTAATCTGGATTCATGGAATGCAAATAAATTACATTACATTACATTACAAAACTCTTAATATACTCTTCTTTGTGAAGTTTTGTTTGAACAGTGTATAATCTTCAGGCAACAGGTTCATAGTAAGGCTATATGTATCTAAGGGACTGACAATACAAGGAAGCAAAGTTTAACCACACTCTCTGAAAAGTTTCAGATTTGATTGTATGTAGACATCAAAGTAGTATTCTGATAGGAGAAATGACTTTTAAATTGTGTGATTGATATTTTTACTGCTGTGGTTTACTGTCAAAAACTGACAGCCCATTAATCATCTGTATTGCAGTACAAATTTTCTGCTGTCCTAACTGAAAAACTGACTCTAATATGAACAAAAAGTAACATGCTTTCTCTTAAGGGTCCATTTCCCATCATCTCTCAGAAGTCTGTAGAGTGAACTGACCCAGAACTATCACAAAGCCAAACTTTTGTCTTAACTAGTTCACATCCATAAAAGTAAATACACACTAACAGGCTGTGGGCTGTGGTCACTGCAATCATATTTTAATGTAAAACATGAATGAGTGTTCTAAGTGGCTCTGTTGCCAGATGCCAGTAATAATATGATGGTATGGACAGTATTTATGAAACTGTACATGTTTGCAAATGACATCTAGTAACAACAGACAGTATTTCTTAACACTTCATAGACAGGGAACATCAGTAACATATATGGCCACATATGACTTTATTGTATAATGGAAGCTATTCAAAATAAGTAAGAGTGTTGAAGGGTTGCTTGCATTCCTTTTTAGAGAGCCAGGAATACTGAAAGTATTGAAGAATTCATTAAAATAAGGATTCCTATAAAATACCAATATAGGATTCATTTTCCATTTGTATTGGTTCTTAAGACAGCCACGAATATGCTTGTGACAAATCCTGTTAGGCACATTGTCCTAATGTGTGCTGTAATTACAAACATAACAACAAGGAATAATCACTGCTGTAAAGTAACAATATCAGTCTGATCTTGACCCATGGATTCTAGCAGATCACCATTAAACATAGCCAATGCCTTTCTCTCTCTGAAGTACCTTTCATGGTTTAATCTTCATTAAGTTTTATGACACCACAAAATTTATGCACTGGGTGAGTAATGATACAGAGTGAGATGTCAGATAAGTTATAATAATGAATTAATACAACAACAAAATGCTGGAAAAGTTATGAGAAGAATTTAAAAATTCTAACCTGGATAAACTTTAACTGTAGCATTTAGCTGAACTCCTGAGGTGTGACTTTTCTGCTTGATGTAGAGGGTGTTGAAATATGATGTTATTGCCAAAGTTGATGATCTGAGTCTTCCTCCAGGTCCTGTAATTGCTTCACAGAGAAACCACCATGTGCCATTTGTGTCTGCATAATTATCGGTCACTTCGATGACCCCAGCACCACCTGGGCAGTTCCTCCCCCCAGCCAGTGTCATGTGGTAGAGTTCCAACAGGATGACATACCCCACTGGGGCGACAAGGTGCTGCATAAATTCCACATTTGGAGGAGGAGATTTTGGGTAGTTGAGATGAAGCAGGTTTCCAACTGTCACATTGCTGAGGTCAACCAGGCGCTCTTCATGCACTTGACCCACTTAAAACAGTAAAATTAGACAGATGTTTTAGGTCTACCTAATAATTGTTGTGGGAAAACCCTTGGGGCCCTGAATTTACAACTTGAAATAATACTGATCACTAGTGGCCATGGATTCACTATTCCACCAGCATATGTGTGCAGCGAGTGATTCAGCATTGAATTTTTTTCAGTTCTGATTTTCCAGAAATCTGCATGAGAAGCAATGCTGTTACTGAATTATTATTCAAGCACATAATCGTAAGACTTCAGTTCATGAAATCAACTTAATATGTAAAGATCATTAAGCAAGCCACTGCACGGCACTTGACAAGCAGGTCTCCTACACAGCTAACTGTAAAAAGGAGATGCAAAGTAGATCATAAGATGGCTGTGGTGTAAGGGTCAATCAACTACCACACCTTCAATCTATGAATTGATTGATCAATAAATAAATAAATAAATAAAGAAATCTATAATCAAATGAATTCATGAATGAATAAATCATCAATCAATCAAGCAACCAAGCAAGCAATAAAATCAAACAAAATCAATCAGTTGATTGATCAGCCAGTCAGTCCATCAGTCAAGTAATCAAAAAAACAGTTACTATAGACACAAGAGTGAGAAATTTTAACACAAATTTCTGTAATGCGACCACTTATTGGTTACTCTTGAGTGAAACTCTGATTATAAAGTAAAGAGAATTTTTATTTATTTCGTTTTTCAACTGTCATTATCTTTCATTTTTAACACCATAAAGTCATGCTATATTGATGTAAATTTACCTGTTCTATAAAAAGCCTTGAAGCCAATTCCTTTGGGTTTATCTGAAGTGCGCAGTCTGATGTGTAAGCGCTCACCCTCTGATAAATAAGCACCATCTGTGAGGTGCCCTGGAACCTGGTATGGTTGAAAAGACCTGTTCTCACCACTCAGGTCTATTTCTAACACTGCCTCACTGAAAGCCTGTTCTCCTAGTTGGAGATCTCCACCATTATGACGTTGCAATCCCAAATCAAAGTGTAGGAACTGAAGCCAAATCCGTCTTCCAGCTGAAAGAAATATTTGGAAGAAATTAACTTTCTTTAGTTTAACTATACCACTAACATTTTCTACACCACAAGTCTAAATGTAGTGAATATATTTTTATAAAAGAACAAAATTATTTCTATATTATTATTTTATGCTGCACATATCTAAACCTTGCACTTAAAAGCATGTTATGAGGTTGGCATCTGTCATGACACTGTGCAGTCTGGGAAGTGGTTACCAGTGTTTCAGAGAATTATGCTGCCTCACTCTTCAGGGGAGAAGTGCTTATGAAACAGGCGACAGTATACAAGGTGGTTCAAATATGACCGGGACTGATTTGTGTGTAAACAAGCCGCACTGCGCAGCAGCTGTGCGACCTTGAGAGAGTGAAACCACAACCTCCAC
>Ga0209629_10004503_pt1 | contig 10327 bp, 9 predicted proteins | sample TergutCu122P5_FD_187286 | JGI IMG/M metagenome (GOLD analysis project Ga0209629, IMG submission 187286) | Cubitermes ugandensis P5 segment gut microbial communities from Kakamega Forest, Kenya - Cu122 P5 (SPAdes) (version 2) | ecosystem: Host-associated > Arthropoda: Insects > Digestive system >... | reverse complement strand
GCGATGTGGAAGTCGTAGGATACCTTTAGCAGTGCCTGTTGTGTTGATAGTTCGAATGGAGTGGTCTACTGCCTGAAGAATCTCTGGAACAGTTCTGAAGTGAATGCCACGAAGTGGTTCTTTCATCTTAGGAATCAAGTCAAAGTCACAAGGGCTTAAGCCCTTGTGACTTCCACTTGATTTCTAAGATGAAGGAACCGCTTCGTGGCATTCACTTCAGAACTGTTCCAGAGATTCTTCAGGCAGTAGACCACTCCATTCGAACTATCAACACAACAGGCACTGCTAAAGGTATCCTACGACTTCCACATCGCTGGCAACGGGTTGTACACAATGCTGGTGACTACACTGAAGGACAGTAAAACTTCGAAACATGTATCTAGTTTGTATCAGTTGTAATAAATAGTTGCCACTATTAAAGTTCCAACCCTCATATTTTTTATTACAAAAACATTACTTGTTTTTATACAAAATTGCAAGTTATTCTTTATTATATAAACAAATACTTTTAATAATTTTGAAAAATATTTGCATCTCAAGTTCAAACAAAAGGGCCCAGTTGACATCCCATATAATCTAAGTCTGGTTTACAGCACTTCCTGTGAAGATGAAACAACACAACAGCCGTGTTATTTTATTTGTGAACAATACAACCTGCCATCCTCATACTGAACTGCCTAACCTATGGCTTGGGTGGTTTCCACCAAACATCACTAGCACATCTCAACCCATGGACCAAAAATAATAGAGTGTATAAAGCTGATCTACCATAAATTTGCTACATGATCACAGCTAGCCAACATGGAAGCTGTACCTCCTACCACTGAAACTGCAAGTTCATATCAGGCTTAGTACGTTCCATTCCACGTATTAAAAAGGATATTTCAATTCACATAACAAAACAAATGCACATATGCAAGATGTGCATTTCTTGGTTGTGTTTTGTGAACTGAAATATTCGTATCAGTCCTTGATGGAGTACTTTGGATAGCAGAGGTGACATAGCAAGTGTCTCACAAACAATACAGAATAGATGTTTTCAGAAAACAAGATTTTATACAAATGATATGAATGATAAAGAAACAAATGAAAGCAACATTCAGAACTCCAGGAGTCAGTCCACCAGGCTACACACCAAAAGAGTAAGACAGAAGATTACCTTAACATTGATAGTGAGGTTGAAATAGGAACAGCTGTAAAGAAAATTGACAAGTTCATTGAGAAATGCCAGCACAGTAAGAAGAGGAAAGTGATAAGAGGAGGAAGGAGGAAGGAGGAAGAACTGGACAGAAATGACTTGTGGAGTGCAAATTGAAACCATACTGTGAACCTCTTAAAAAAAAAGCATAAAACTTTTGACTAATCCCAAATAATTCCAAACCATCTGATACAATCTGCAGGTGAGAAGACTGACTGAACGTCGAGCTGCTTGAACAACAACTTACATACAGAAAAAATTGTTCCACCAATGGAAATTATGGACAATGTACATACGTTATTCGGAAAGTAAGTACCGTCTACGCGTATCTCTCGCGCATCCTCAAGACTGTCCCTTTGCGCATGTGCAGTGACTTCCTCTATCAATTGAGAAGCCACAGACGCCATTTCATGAAATTCGTGTTATGTTTATGTTTGTTTCTGTGTGTTAAACATGTTTAAGAAAACTGAAGGGGCCGCCGACAGTGAAATACGGTCTGTAATTCATTTTTTGAATGCCAGGAATGTGCTACCAAGTGAAATTCATCACCAGATCTGTCAAGTGTATGGTGACAATGCGAAGAGTGATGGCATGGTTAGGAAATGGGTTCGGATGTTCAATGAAGGATGAGAAAATGTGCACAATGAGGTGCGAAGTGGGCGTCCATCTTTGGTGAATGATGATTTGGTGCATAAGGTCAATGAAAGAGTGCGTGACAACAGATGTTTCACAATTTCTGATCTGTCCCTGCACTTTCCTCAGATTTCAAGGGCTCTACTCTATGACATTGTCAGTAGTCATTTGGGTTATCAGAAAGTGTGTGCACAATGGGTGCCCAAGATGCTCACAGAGGAGCACAAAAAACAGCGTGTTGCATGTGCCTTGACATTTCTGATGCGCCTTCACAAGGAAGGAGACAGCATGTTGAGCCATATTGTGACAGGAGATGAGACATGGGTGTCCCATATCCCACCTGAATCAAAACAGCAGCCCTTGCACTGGAAGCGTACTGGCTCTCCGAAAACAAAAAAGTTCAAGCAGATTTCAACAAGGAAGATCATGTGCACCATATTCTGGACAGACAAGATGTTCTCTTAGTAGAGTTTTTGCCCCAAGGCACAACAATAAACTCTGCTGTTTATTGTTAAACGCTGAAGAAGCTGAGGCGTGCAATTCAAAACAAAAGGCGCGGAATGCTGAGTGCCACAATTCTTTTGCTTCACGATAACACTCGGCCGCACTCTGCTGCTCAAACTCAAGACCTCATCACCTCATTTAGGTGGGAACAAATGGACCACCCCCACCCCCACCTCCCCGTACAGCCCTGATTTGGCACCAAGTGATTTTCGCCTCTTCCTACACCTAAAGAAGTTCCTTGGCAGCAAGCGATTTGATGATGATGATGATGACCTGAAAGATGCAGTGCAGAAGTGGCTAACACCACAGGCGGCTGCATTCTATGAGGAGGGTATACGAAACGTGTGCCCCACTACGATAAGCGCCTCAATAATAGCGGCGAATATGTGGAAAAATAGTTTGAAGAATGTAGAATCTGATAACAATAAAATTTTATACGAAACCTTGCTCAATTTTTTTTTTTACAGCAAAACGGTACTTACTTTCTGAATAAGCCTAGTATATTCTGTGGTTAAAACTATGTCAACCTTTTACATAAGATAAAGAAATATATGGGGCACATTGCTGTAAAAAAATGTTTAATTTAAGTTCAAGTACTTTTACGAAACAGAACCTGCCTGCAATGAGGGGGACGGTTTCTTTAAGTTCACCCTCTGTGTCTGAATTATATGCCAACCGATAACTACAATTTTGGGTGCCTATGTAAACGTCTAATTAATCACATCCATAAAATAATTTCATATGGACTGACTTTACTATTACACACTGTTTCACCAAACCAGTTATAAAAATGTACCATCAAAATAAAAATTGTTTTTTTTTTTTATACAATTGTAAATTTGTATGGTTCCAAATGCAGCAACTTTGTAATAGTGTGTACAGATTACTTTAATGCACCAATTTCCTGTGACAGGCACCTTAGGGTTTTTGTGGACATGCTTCTGAACACTCCAGTATTATCCAGTGTTTCTTCTGAAAGAACACACAGGGATTACTGTCACTTCTACTTTAACTAAGAATGTGTTGCTTGAAATCTGTTCACCAGGAGAAGGAACTGAAACACCAGGAAACTAATTTCTACATTTTCCGCAAAATACATCATAGGATTTATTCCTTATACAAGCAACCACAACAAAAATCCTCTGTATCACACCACACTGCACATTCATGAACAATATATATATAATAAAATAAATAAATAAAATGAAATAAAAAAAAATAACTCTGTATCACAGCGTACTTGTAATCACAAAAAACAAAAAACAATCCACATTTTTTATGCCCAGCTCATGAAACTGGAGCATGTGACAGCTTTCGGATGACATAATGCAACTGTATGTGCTGCAATAAGACAACGGAAGATAAGTCATGCTCTGCCTGATCAAGCTGCTAAATGTGCATGGGGTCCACTTTTCAATTAACTCCCAGTACATACACAGCACAGCATGAAGAATATGTGAGGCACTGGACTGGACCTCAACATTATAACATAAATGGTTAGTGTCACGCTCCTGCTTATAACCACAGGAAAAAGAGTACTTGGCTACCAGTGGACAGAAGATATCTACGACATACTTCAATACATGATAGTTACTAATAAACCCAAATTTCTATGAATACATATTAAGGATAATAATGTGGATCAACTTAGTGTTTACCATGATCTTCAGACCAAAAAAGTGGTCTTAAAGAACAATAAATTTCATGTTTGTGCCACCACAAATAAATTCTGAAACAATCAAACAAACTTTACAAAATATGATTATTCAAGTCATCTGTGATGTAACGCCATTACGACTGGGAAATAGTTACAGATGTTTTAGAGAAGCCTGCTGCCCAAATCTTCAGGGTCTAAGTAGTCCAGAGACATTTGCCCTAGTTACCCTCTTCCAGGACCTGGAGAACCAATTATGGGTACTCTACTTCATGCCTCAAGACTGTTGCTTAACCACGCACTATCCTATCCCCATGCTTTACATTCCAGAAAATATTTCTCTCACCTATTTTCGTCCTCAACACATCTTCCTCTTAGCTTCTTCCCTGGTTGTTTTGGCCCCATGCCTTGTGCATCCACCATCTCCAATTCAGTCACTCATACCTACAGCCACATCCTTTCCTCCAGTCCCTATATATACCCCACTTCTCCCACAAGGCTTACTCTTCTACCCTGAAGATGGAAGCAAAAGGTTTCTCTGAAACGGTGGCATATTTCTGCCAGAACACATGGCCTCACCTTTCAGAACATGGCATTCTTTATTACTTGTTACAGTTCACGAAATAACAGCAAGAAATTAGAAGCTCTGAGCAGAATTCACAAAGCTTATTTATTACCACATGCAACCACTATCATGGTTGTTTTATTTTACTTGTGCAGAATTTATTCTTTAAGGACACAGTCTGTATGCACATCAAATGTGGCGGATACAATCTCCAAGTTCTGCATCAACACCATGTTTGTGATAGTCACCTTACAGAAAATAACCCATACATACTTGTAACGTCTAGATACATTTATGATCTATCTGTGTACCATATTTTACAGCCCAAGCTCCACTGGTGGATTAGTTATCATCATAAAACCAAGGTAAAAAAAACAGTTTTATGTAATTGCCATGTTGTCAGTCTACATTCTACAGTAACACTACCTCTGCGGAAATTACATGTATGCTGAAGATTTATCATACAGCATTTCAGGACTATAAGTCAAGTGATAACAGTGTTGCTTCTGTATCACAAGTCTGCATGTCCAACATGTTGTTATTACTCAGTATATGAAATTGAAAAGTATGGTATTGCAGTACCCTCCAATTACTTGATGTTCATAAAACATTTCATCAGAATTCGTTAACTGGCTCTAAAGTTGCAATAAAAGACATAGGACACACACAGCAGTGATCACATATGGCAACACTTCATCAACTAATGTCATTGCTTGTATTAACTCTGGTAGACATTTACACATATTTATTACTTACAACTTCTTTGGAAATTTCTTAATGTGGCATAGTTCAAGACACCATGACATTTGTCTTTATGCTGCACATCTTGTTCAGCAATTTATTTCCTTTCGCCATTGACACAATGATGCTAATCTTTCAGCCTTTCATCAAGTGGATGACTAAATGGTATGCCTCACTCAGTCTTCTGTATTCTTTCACTAATGGCCACTCTTTGTGCAAAAAAACTACACAAACTTCTCGTAGGATATGTTTCTCAATATAATGTTCTTAAACCAAGACAAACAGTAAATATAATTACATTCACTTCCAGGAGTCAGAAAAACATGCCCCTGTACCATTCAATCCTTACAAACCTTTATGAAGGAATAACAGTACAGGGGTCACTGCAGCCAAACATTCTCATCCTAGGTTTAGTGTAAACTAACCATTTTTGACTATTTTATGGAAATTAATTTTTGTTAATTGTATGCTCAATGACAGAAAGTGCAAAATAAGCTACAAGAAAAACTTGGTGCAACTGAATGTGAAAGTGCAGTGGAACAATATCAAGAAATGTGTGCTAGATACTACGAGCGACTTGATAGGGAAAGTAGACAGGAAAGCAAAAAAGCCATGGATTACATAGAAAATGATAAAAAAAATATAGGAATGAAGGAAATGGAATAATATAAGTAATGCAGAAAGAAAGAAAGAACAACTTCAGAAGACTGAGGAACAAAATGAAATGAACCACAGACAAGGCCAAGTAGGAATATCTTGAGAGCATGTGTGACTAAATCATGGAATTTTAAAGAGTAGAACATCATGATTTAATGTGCATGACAAAGGAACTAGGCTGGAAATGGGACTCAAAACATTGGCACTGAAAACTCTAAAGGGACTAGAACAGCAAATAACAGACAAGTACTCATAGTTGTAGAGAATTATATTACAAAGTCATATGACTGACCTAATCAACTATTTGGGTAGTATGATAACCTATGATGCAAGATGTACATATGAAATTAAACCCAGGATTGCCATGGCAAAAGCAGCATTCAACAAGAAGACTCTTTTCACCAGCAAATTAGACTTAAATCTGAGGAGAAAACTAGTAAAGTGCTACATATGGAATATAGATTCGTGTGGTGCTGAAACTTGGACAGTTCAGAAAGTAAATCAGAAATACCTGGAAAGTTTGGAAATATGGTGCTGAATAATGATGGTCAAGATCAGTGGGACCAACCATATGAGGAATAAAGAAGTGTTACAAAGAGTTAAACAGTGAGGAATATCCTACAAACCAGAAAAAGAAGGATGGCTAACTGGATTAGTCACATGTTGTGTAAGAACTGCCTTCTAAAACATGCTACTGAAGGAAAGTTAGAGGGAAAGATACGTGACAAGAAGATGAGGAAGAAGATGTAAGCAGCCACTGGATGCCCTTAAGGAGAAGAAAGGATACTGGAAATTGACAGTGGAAGCTCTAGATCACACTCTGCGGAGAACTCGCTGTTGAAGAGGCTATGCAACTGTCGTATGACAGACAACAGAATGATGATGATATAAAGAGCATTAACTGCTAATTATGAGTGCATGTTCATCTATCCAAGATACAGCAACTTCTTCATTGTTCCTCAATGAAAGAAAAACCCTCAAGCCTCTTTTTTTCCATTTTGTTCTTTTCTGAAAAATTTCAGGCATTTATTTTCTGGCAATAAATACCTGTCTTCCAAAGTCCACACCCAGCAGCCAATCAGCCAGCTGTTGTGATTGATATTATCCATAAATGTCAATATGATATCCTGAAGATGGGTTGGTGGAGTTTATCAGAAGAGTAGAACACAACTTTTTATTACTCATGCAGTTGTCAGCATAAAAGAACAAAGTACACTCCCTGTTTAGCCAGTGTGTGTATCTATGGTTTCAAGTTATATGCCCATATGAGCTATTAATACTCTCACAGAGAACAAACATTTTCGGCCCAGACTTCACTGCACGCATGGGATTATATTTCTTAGAAGCACTGTTCTACTCTCAACAACTACAGTAATACTGGGTAAGTTATGGAGCTTTCACTTGGACCTAATGTTGTCTGAAATGGATTAATGGAACTTCCAATTATAGTTGAACTTGTCCCTCAGCAGGTGCAGGGAGATTCTGACACCTTAACTGATAATCATCCCTGGGATCACTAGAAATCATGGCATTTGTTCAACCATGCCTAAGAGTAATATCAGGCGTAGTACTTAGGCCCATGATGTAACACCAAACAGCAGTGCCCTAGTATCAGCTAGGGTTGCAAGTGACCAGCCTGTGACTGTAGCTCTTTTGGAAGGGGGAACATTATGCATTCTTTTCACATTTCCATTCAGTAATGTTTTTGCAAAATGAGGTACAACAATCCACATCTAAGAAAAGATAAAAAAAAATACTGTGCATAAAAGGATCAGTTTTCCAGTCAAACCTTTATGGTACAACTGCATGACGCTCAATATTTTGCACTACAATTGATCTGTTTCATCCAGGATCCAAATGAGTAACCTCATGTCACTTCCTTTGCAAACCCTGTACTTTCAACAGTCACTTGTGCTTACTGGCACTGGCACCCATCTCTTACACTACTTCCTGTTGCTCGAACTGTCAGATATATTTCCATTACTACAAATGGTGTTCAGGCAGCAATGTCTAAACTTTTTATCTTTACTCCCTTACAAGGTATCAAAATGAAACAAGACACAAATACAGCTCAGAAAGTGTACTTTATTTCTATACCGCATTCTTCCCCATAGCCTCCCTCTCAGCCCATACAATACTGCCACCACTGAAAAAGTTTTTCAGACCAGGCACTGTAACACTCTTCAGGCTGCTCTTGCAACTATTTTCCTACAGCAGTTTGACTTTAAGCATCACATGTGAAATTAATTCCATAGAGATGTACCTTGGAGCTGCAAACAATCAGAAGACAGACAGTGCCACACATGGGTTATAGGGAGCAAGTGGAACAACTTAAAATCCAATGCTACCATGATTATGTGGTAGCACTAGCATGGGGTCTTGCATTATCATGTTGAAGAACATCAGCTCCTTTCCCTAATAAACACAACTGATTCACTGTTTCAATCTCTTTTGGGTCTTCACATAAGTCTCAGCATTGATTTCCTTTCTTTTATCATGTACTCCTGATGAATGGTGCCTCTGTAGCCTCATAAAATGGTGAGCATACATTTTCCAGTGGAAGGATGAGTCTTGAAATTTTTCTTTCTAGGAAAGGTGGGGTGACAACAGTCAAGTAACTGGCTTTTCACTTCCAAGGTCATAGCAATGCACCTAACTTTGGTCACCTATGACAATGCTACAGAGAACTACATTACCACGCGCTCTTGTGGTGAGTGACTAATTGTTGACACAGTTCCAATTTTGCTCTCTTCATTTCAGGCGTAAGTTGACGTGGCACCCTCAGAGTGCACACTTTGTTGTAACCTAAACCTGCAATAAGCTCATTCACAATAGCTAAACCTAGATTTAAATTTGTTGCTACAGTTCTCTGAAAAGTATGTCAATTTTTTGTCTGTTCAAATCATATGTTGCAGTCACAGGACTACCAGACCACAGCTGGTCATTCAGGTCCAAGTTTCTGCCATTATCCCATTATCTCTTAATTTTGTCATAACTGCCAGGATATATAGTCACAGCATCTTCGCCACACAAATCCAATAATTACCTGTGAATTCTGATGTGGGTTTCACTTTCACACATCAAAAACTCATTAACTCCCTGCTGTTTGATCTGCTTTGAAACAGCTGAAAACAGGTCACCCATTCTGACACAAATACAATGCAAACCACTGTGTTTACCAAGCCATAACCAACAGCAAACTGAAGCTCAAGAAACATTGAAAAAGTTGGGTAAAGTTCCACTTCAAGTTCACCCCGTGTGTGCAAGATTGTGCAAGATACATCTGCAGAGGCATTACTTTCCAAAAGCACCTCATAATATAAAAAGAATTTCTTCATCACTGCAGATTCCTCTCCGTATCATGTTGGGTAAATATGCGAAGCAATTTGATACAAAAACAGCATTAACATCAACAGGAATATTACTTTGCTCACACAATGCATGAAGGTTTCCCTACACACATAAAACATAAATTCTGCCACATGTTTAGTTCAGTGCTGCCACAAACACAGCCCATGAGTGTATCATCTTTCCACAACTTCCAGCAACTTCCTATGGCAGAGACAACTGTAAAATCAAGGTTGTACAGATCTCAAGTTACATCTGGTATCCGGCCTTGGATATAATCATTTCATACTCAGGAAAGCCCATAACCTTTGATAACAGAAACATGACAGTTATGTAAACTTTTGAGGTGAGGGTAACATTACTGCCACTCAGGGTAAGACACTGAAATTTTTATGAAGACACGCCAAAGAAATGTGAACTTATGTAACTGCATAAAACTCACTCTTACAAATCGAAACACATACCAACCCGAATACACAACTCAGAAATACTGTGTTATTATGGGGAAAAGATTCTTCCTCATACTTTTCACAAATTCCTTAGCATAGTGTGAAAGGTGACATCAACAAAAAAATTCCCTTAACAAAATATGAAAGCAACAGCAAACATAAGAACAAAAGCAACCAAGAAGACAACATAGGTACCATATTTACCTGAAAGTATGATGGCCCTAATCTAGACAACCCTCCAAATATAAAATGTCTGCTAAGAAACAATATTTTACTAGTAACTTTATACTCATAATACACAAGCATGTCAGATTCTAACTACTTCTATCAATCAGTGTCACTGTCCCAATCGTCACAGTAAGTGCCTTCATCTTCCTCACATTTCTAACATTTCCATCCTCTTCAATGTTATTCCACAACATATCATCAGTCTCAACCCTTGTGTTGGATATACAGCACTTCTTAAAACCCTTCACAATAACTCACAGCTGAGATGTGCTGCCATACCATTACGACCCACACTGACTAAATAATACATTTATATATATATATATATATATCTTGATTTATAAACTTAC
>Ga0209629_10004502_pt1 | contig 10329 bp, 6 predicted proteins | sample TergutCu122P5_FD_187286 | JGI IMG/M metagenome (GOLD analysis project Ga0209629, IMG submission 187286) | Cubitermes ugandensis P5 segment gut microbial communities from Kakamega Forest, Kenya - Cu122 P5 (SPAdes) (version 2) | ecosystem: Host-associated > Arthropoda: Insects > Digestive system >... | reverse complement strand
CCCCCCCCCGGAGAATGACGTGGATTTTACTTAAATCACCATTTTAGTCAATCATTTAATTAAGGATCTAGAGACTCTTACCTTCTCCACTGCGTGAGATCGGGTCTGGGTCACACCAAGCTTCCAGTTCGAAGGTTAGCGGAGTCTCTCAGTCTGCTGGAAATGCAGCCGATGCAAGGAACCTTGGTTTTATCCGCTTCCGAGATTAAGAAAGTTTGGAGCGTTGCCTCCACCACCGCAATATACATTTCTAATTAACACAATTTAAACACGGAGACAAGTTTACATTTCATCTACTAGGCATGTGTCCGTGGAACGCCAAACGAATATATACTTCATTATATAGAGAATTTAGCCACAACAATGTCACTACTCCTATTGTGACTTTCAAACAGAAAGCATTATTTAAAAAAATCAATCTACAAGAGTATAACCAAAGAAATTATGTTGGCTTCTTAAGGAGGACTTACATAATATTCACGCGCTACTCGTCGGCAGTTTTCATAGGTCTTAGAGCAATCTAAGCGTTAAATTTATTTATCGGAGTTCTGCCATCAGGTTGTGCTATGTGATATATCTTTTTTTAACGATCAATTGTTTCTTCAGCTTCAGCTCACATTTCACGAAGAATAAAGTCGATGCTCAACTGTTACTTCGACCTCAGTGTGTATCTCACAGAGAAAACGACAACAGTGGTAACATCTTTAAGTGAGGTGTGGCTCAGTACACTCTCAATTCCTTGGGGTCGTCAGTCATTATTCCGTGAAAATATTTCGCTCATCGACCATATTATAATTTCCCGCACTTCAAAAGAAACAGCAGTTTTTCGATGTATCCTTTTCAGAAGCTGTCAGGATGCAGTAATCATGACTTTACACTGAATGATGTTAGTACTTTCGCACTTCAGTCGTTCGAAATGTCACTAAGTTGGTACTGTTCAGGCAGTAAGTCTACGTACGTTTACGGGAAGGTTTCCAATGGCATGATTTTGAAATTCAGTTTAACAAAACCCAGATAAACAGTGGGCTAGAAGCTCAGAAAGAGGCAGACACCAGACAGAGATAAGCATGTTGCGAATTTTTCGCAAACGTAACAGAAACACCACGCAACAACTAACGGAATGTATATGCAGTCGGTGGACCAGAATAGCGTAATCAGTATAGTGACTCGCTACGAGCTGGGCAGGCTGGATATCGAATCCCAGTTTGGAGCGAGAATTTCCGCACCCCTTCAGACCGGCCCTGGGAACCACCCAGCCTCCTGCAATATAGGTACCGAGTCATTCACTGTGGTAAAGCGGCCCGGGGCGTGGCCTTAAGCAGCCAGCCCCATCTAGCGCCGAGATTCAAGAAAGAGTAGAGCTATGCTTCTATTCCCTTCTGGGCCTTCATGGCGCGTTCTAGGGTGAACTTTAGCTCTGATCTATATAGTCGGCAATGACGGTTTCGTATTTTCGCAAGACAGAACAAAATTGTTCCTGTAAATAATTAAGCACTAAACTATGAAGTATGAGACAGAAGAGGTATGGTTTAAATCCCTAGCCGCTTTACGGCCGCAGACGAAGCCCCTTCTAGGCACTGCATATGAGGTTGTGTGGATCTCAATGTCATTTTGATGGCCAGGAGTCGCACCCCTACTGCCTGACAGTCCAGCTCTCAGCTTATTCACTATAGTGACCTAGACATCTTGCCTCTTAAGACAGTGTAAGTAATAGGTGAGGTACAATCAGTGTACCTGATTATGGTAAAGGAACGGTCCTCTGATGGGGCCAAATTCGGGGCGATACGTAGGATAAACAATTATTTGCGGTTAAAATTCCGTCGCGTGTTTTGCATGTGACATCGAATGTGGTTAATGAGGAAGGACAGCTCCTTCTCCCTGAGGGCTATGCGGTTTCATAACAATGGGCGTGTTCACGGTTCACGCAGATTGCACGCCAACTGGCTACATTGCCAAAGAATGTGGTTTCGTTGATTTACATGCTACCAATTGTGTGGAAACTGTAGTTGGAAAGGCGTCACAAACTTTAAAATTATATTGTTTGATAGTCCTTTGACACTCGTATATAGTTGTCATTTTGCTTTGTATTTTCTTATGGAGAAAAATGTCAAAGATAGAGGGAGGAAGTCGTTGAACATAGCTGAAGAGTAGACGAAAAGGAAAGACAAACAAAAGCGAAAGAAACTTTTAATTCGGTGGTGGGATAAGCAACATGTCTTTGTTAAAAAGTTCCCAGGCTTTGCCAGGTCCCTCTTCTTACAGAAGTTGTTTGGAAATGAAAATGATATAGTAGTTAAATCTAGTGGCTTGAAGTACGGTCGCTGAATTTGAAGTCACTGATTAATTCTGAGGGGAATCATGATTTGTAAAAAATAATTTGGCGAGCTCTAAAACAGAGGGGTTAACTTTAGATGGGTGCGAAAAACCGCGAAAACAACCAGACTCCATTAGTTTCGTCATGTCTATCCGTCAGACCATCCGCACAGAAAACCCCGTCTCCTGTCCAACTGATTATCGTGAAAATTTGTTTGGGAAGCTTCATTAAAATCTGTCGACAAAATTCACGTGTTGTTAAAATCGGACGAAATAATAGGCTGACTTTATGGAAACCTAAATACATTCACGACTATTGCGGTTACTAAAGCTTCGATGGCTGATATCCACAGTACCTGCAACGATAATAATTGACACTAATTTGCCTTATTTATTCATGAATTTTATAAGATAAATGGGCTTACTTCAGGAAAATAAACATGTTCAAATATGTTATTTATTTACTGGCTCTGTCTAGGAATATGACATTTCGTACGTAGATTGGTTATGTATATACCTACAAAATGTGTAAGAATAAATGCATTTAAAACAAACATTATAAAATTATTCGACGAACGAATATTTGAGGTTTTGCATGACCAATAAATTTTAAAAAATCAACGTATGTATGTAATTAATAGGTTCTGTCAGTCGCGATTCCTCATCCGGCTCTCACGTCTAGGTGAAAGTTACAGAGCAGCACTGTGTACACTTCCGCTAGACTGGAAATACGGATCAGAATTAGCCACTGAGTTCTGCAAAGAAAAGTTATAACACCTGAACAATAGTACTAATATTCTATGATACAACACAACTGGTGGGACGGGTAGCGTACTCGGTATAACGACTGCTTACGGGCTGGTCGGTCCGGGGATCGAATCCCGGTGGAGGCGAGATTTTCTGTGCCTGTCAAGAACGGCCCTGAGGCCCACCCAGCCTCCTGTACAATGGGTACCGTGTTTTTCCCGGGGGTAAGGTGCGGCCGGGGCGTGGCGCTGACCTCTCACCTCCTTCTAGTGCCGAGGTCAAAAATAGAGTAGAGCTATACCTCTACTCTCCCTAGGGGCCTTCGTGGCTTATGAAAGGGTGAAACCTACCTACAACACAACTGTAAACAATAACTAAAAATTTTAACCACGCTGAAAGTTATGACCAACCTAAAGGTTAGCAGGATGAAAAGTATCGAAGGCATCTCAATGTTACGGTTCAGAGTATTTACACTGCCTGGCTTGTTATGACTTAGAACCAGGGGTGAGGTTTAGGGGCGGTTAAAAGGGAAGCATGTAGCAGCAACTGAAACTCGGGAAAAGCCTCAGGATTTGCTGAAGACAGAGGAAAACACGAAAAACTGTGTCGCGATGGGCGGCTGCAGGACCGTCCGGATGCTTACAGATTTCTAGCCAGCACTATGACGAACGCTACACTAAAACTTGTGTTATTGTTTTATTAGTAATTTACATGACACGTCATACACAACGCACTGATAATATCCTGCAGGTGTTCTGCTTCCTAAATCACACATAATACAGAACCCATAAAGGCATTGTGAGTTTAACTCAGTAATTTTGCCAACATGTAAGTTAGCTGCGGCTGTTACAGCGATCTGCAAAAATACCGCTGTACGAAATTTAGGCTATCGCAGCGGTGTAGCTGAGGGTATAATTCTTCTGTTCAATGACGCTGCTTCAGTTTCCGACGTTTCGGGGCAAAGTAGCGTCTCATCTTCCACAACTAAAGATGCGACAGCTACGTTCTCTCGAAATGTTGGCAAAAAATTATGCAGTGACATGGTGTCATATCCGAGAAGAACGGAAAAGGAAAATACTGTTTTAGGTTTCGGATGTGACTCGAATCTTCATACTGCGTTGTTTTAGTTATGAATAAATTGTAATTCTTTAATTTGAGTGTCATTTCTTACTTAAAAAATTAGTCGTTAAGCAGTGTAGTATTGACTAGGAAGGAGAAAACATCACGAGAGAAGTGCTGGTACTTTTTTTCTTAATAATAAATTACCAGTGACTTCCACAAGTCTACCAGTGAAATTTAGTCACCAAGCAATGTTATTAACAACCAGACATACGGAAAGATTAAAAGCCGTATATTTTCGCATACAATATACAACCAACGCCTAATGCAACATGTTGTAAATTATGCTATATATTATTAATATTATACGAAGAAATACGGCCGTTAAACTTGCAGTGCATCTGGATTTAGTTTTCAATTTACCTCCATGTATTTCCTTTTGATACGTTTACTTTCTCAACCATTACGAATAACTATAGAAGTTTATGTGACTTTATGCACATTTATAAACGAAATGTGAACTGAATTTCTATCCGAATTTAATGCTTTACATATACAATAGCCACTTCCGCCTTTCCGTGCTAAAGGCAAACAGGAACTGATGTCACAACAGTATATAAAGTTTAACGGAATACAAATTGTCGCTTGGACGTGATATGTTGTTCCACGTTTCTATTGACTGAGTCTCTCTCTCGCCTGTGGGTAGAACCCCCACCACACACCAGTGCATTCTGTTAACAAGATATCAGTGGCGTGATACAGCGTTAAAAACGAATTTTTCTTAGTAATATGTAGACATCTCTACATGGCAGAGGCGTACCGTTCTCGTATCAAGGTATACAGCGGTTTTTCAGCAACTTCCCTCATTTTTTACGCCTATAATTAAACGGGCATCAGTGACGTGCTGAATATAAGATCTGAATGCTAAAAGAGACAAACGTAGCGGTTTACCGTAATCTCCCACAATAAATTATTCAAGCTTAGGAATAATGCGTATTCATACAGAGTTGTGAAAAGTATACATTTTTCAGACTGATTTTACACTGAAACTTTCTATGGTTGATTCCATTAATAGTGCACCACCAGCAACAATAAGACGAGCGTTAGGACGTTTATAAACCTAGCAACAGTGAGGTGATATGATCTCCTCTAATATTTGGGTCCATCAGGACACGACATATTTAGGAGCCGGTTTGCGATTGGTATGGAAACGCCAGGGCAGAGGAGACATCAATATATTTGTCGTCTACGACCCATTCATCATCATAATCATATTATTATTATTATTATTATTCAACCAATTCTTCTTCTCAGCACTACAGTCCGTTGTGAACCTTGGTTTCCAGTACAATCTTCCTCCATTCCTGACGGACTGTGGCTACTGTCTGCCTGTTTTCATCCCCATTATATTTAAATCGTCTTCAGTCTTGTCCCTTCAATTTTACGTGGTCTTCATTTTTCACTTGTTACTTCCATTGTATCTGTTGCAATCTTTCTTGGCATGCCTTGGTTTTGCATTCTTTCAACCTGACCATACCATCTTACCCTGAAAGACTGTATAAAGTTTACAGTATCTGCCCCTTGTAATATGGCCTTTATCTTCTCGTTTGTTCTTATTCAACAGCTTTAAACTTCTTCTACAGTTAAATATATTCTCCTTACTATCCTCAGTTTAAATATTTTGAGTGCGTTGGTTTCTTCGGCGGTTGATAATGTTTCGAGGCAGGAGTTTCTGGCTCAAGAGTTTAATGCGCGCTACATATTCCCACTTTTCAGCACTGGCACACAGAAATAATCCAGCAAAAATTGCTGTCTTCTGAACAAGTTGCCGTGTGGTCCGATACAAGTGTAAGGAAAACCAGGGAAAACTGCTGCCGTCATCTGCCCTCACGGTGAAAGCATTTCGTTCCTCAAACATGTCGGTACAAGTTTATCAAACTACACGGCATCAATTTCAGTTCCCCGAAATTTTTATAGTCACCGCTGTGAGAAACACAAATCTCACGTCTACATGAAGGGTTGACATCCACTCAGTTCAACAAGAAATTCTCCGCTTTTATGGAAGGAGAAAGATCATTATTAATTTCACAAAGAACAATCAAAACACAGAGTTAATAAAGTCACTACACATTCTTATATTCTAGGCCTGTGGAATTTGTTTTAATCTAATCATTCCTTGCACTCTAAAGCCTGCAAAGCACCTCCTTCAGTTCAGGTTTCAGACTAAATTTTTGTAAGAAAGTCTTATTTCCCCTGTGCGTTCCGCATTCCGGTTCGTTAACCCTCCTTGATTTTGTTACGTTACTAATGCGTGTACAAAATTACAAATTATGAAAAATCTTAAATATGCTTATTCTGTAAATCGTTTTTAGGTGCTTTCGTAAAATTGTGAGAAAATACTACCAGCTTCGTCATGTCTGTACGTCCGCCCGCATTGAAATCGGTTCCCACTGAACGGATTTTCATGAAATTTGTCATTGGTGTATTTTTCGAAAATCTGTGTGAAAATTCAAGTTTTATTAAAATCTGACAAGAATAATTTGGTATTTACATATAAAGACCAACATATATTTTGATCACATCTCGTTCAGTTCTGTTTAGAATGAAAAATGTTTCAATTAGTTAGACAATATGCAATGCTCATGCGATAATATGGCGCATGAACATTGCATGCTGGATACCTCAGGCCAGAAAAACACACTCAGAATATGTAATTCTTACCTCTCTCCCACTGCTAATATCGTTGCACGAACGTGCCTCACTGTTATGTCATACGTACAGTGCCTGCCTTCTTCTGTAACAGTATTATAAAGGAGTCCCGTAAGAGGTCAGGTGTGGCCCAGAGGGTTCCAGAAAGTTTAGGCTCCCAGATTTCACGACATTCGGCACATGAAGGTGGTGAGGTTGTCAGCCTCACGCACCGGCCGCCTTTACCCACAGGATGTGTTCCTGGTACTCATTTTCACTAGGGACTGAGTCGACCCCAGGGCCATGGTACGGTCGGAAGGACTATGTCACTGAAAAATTCAGTGACACCACTGGGAATCGATCCCAGGACCATCCGACTAGTAGCGCAGCGCCTTAACCACTACGCCACCCCAGGCCCCAAATAGGACATATACAAAACAAAAACAACAAACAAACAAAAGAAACAAAAGATTTACTTAAATAACTCATGAGGATTCGTGATACAAAACCAAACAGAAGTATCAAGTCTCTGTGTGAAAATCTGAATACTTCATAATTACCACAAGATGAATCTGTAAAAGAAGCACTGCTGGCGGTGGGACAGTTTTTCAAGGGTGGGTTAACATGAAACAAAGGAAACTATGAAGATTCCGAATGGGAACTCAGACCCATAATGTCCATGGAAGACGTATAAGATTAAGAACCCACGGAAACATTAATGACAAAAACTGCGTCAGATTAATGTTCTCCCTAATGCAAAGCGTGTAAATTAAAGAGTTGCAGAACATTAGTGTATCTATAGCCATTAAAGATATGATATGATGTTGATGATAATGATGATGATGATGATAATAATAATAATAATAATAAAGTAATAATAGTAATAACAAACAAACAAACAGAAATAGCAAATGCAGACTGTGTCAAAAATACGATGAGACAACCTACCACATTATATCAGCATGACCAACGTTGGCAAAAGAACAATACATAAGGAGACATAACAAGAGTGTGTGTTTAAACACACTGTAATATATACATGGAAATATGTGTAAAATTAGACAATGAAGAGTGGTATGATCATGTACCAAGATTATTAGAAACAAGTCTTGAAGTTAAGGTAACCAAATTATGGGACAAGCATACACAAACCGACAGAACCGTCCGTAGCAATAATCCGTAATAATGAAAAAGAAAATGAATATGGACACATGTAAAATTCCAGGAGACAGAAATGTGTTCAAAAAAGATGCCGAGAAGGGTATAAAATACAGAAATACAGATTATGTGGAATGCAAAAACACAAGTGAGACCAGGGGCAACCGGAGCCATCTCAAAATCATTCAGATAATATCTGAACAAGATACTTGGAAAGCACGAAATCAAGGCACTACAGAAAACAGTCACACTGAGCACTGCACACGTACTGAGAAAGTGCTAAGTACAAAACTTTCCACGTGGTAAATACCATTACATGTAGCATAAACGGTAACTGTAGTTTAGCTGCAACAGTATACCATAGAAACAAGGCTTGTTTCAGGTTTATAATTTTAAACAACTTGTATAACAACGATAAAAATAATAGTAGTAATGCAATGGTATCTATTTTGTCAACTACAACTGAAGGATAACGAGATGGCAAAATTACAATCAAATCCTTGCATATGCGCAGGAGGTAAAGAATAAAATGTCATTGAGAACAGTTTTGGCTTTTCACTTTTACTCAGTCCATGGAAAATGTAAGCAGAGAGCACAAACTTGAAACAGGGTACTAATAAGCATTGCAGATGTCATGACGTATTGAGTCCTACAGGCTATAGAATGTTCAAACACATTCAATTCACGACTTACATTTCCCGCGAGTAGGCATCTCCCATACATCAGCGGCGTGCAAACAATGTTACTGAATGTAACAACTTTCCTATCTCATCACACATGACAAGGGATGATATCTTAGCCTGACCTCCATACCACTGAGTCCCATGACTCACCCCCCTTGTTGTGACTTACTAACAAACCTGCATGCATTATAATTTTACATATAATCACGTGACAGGGGCAAATGATATAATGTTTCATGTGGACTGTTGTGTAATTGCACAGAAATTCAAGATAATGCAGGCAGTGGATACTTCCTACTATAACCGCTCTTATCCTGATGAACACAAATTTGCTTCCCAGTTGCTACCCTGACAGTTACATCCAACGAACCGAAGAAGATGCCAATAAAGAACAAACTAACTTATGTAGCAAATATAAGGAAACGCATTTTAATTTCGTTAATATTTACCTAGTTATTAGGATAAAGGATTAAGTTTCTATGTCCATCAAAAACACACAATTCAACAACAATAAAATTCATTATTAATAACCCAGTATATTTGGATTTATTACTTAACAATCTTAAGGCTTGTACACTGAACAATATATTTTGGTAAAAACTCCTTAGCATGGGTGCACAAATCCCGGGTGCCTGGTAGCCCGAACAACTAGATATTTGGGGGTACGCATTATAGAACTTACATCACGATACCCTGCTAGATCCTAGAAATTTAAGGTAACTCTAGACTGAATAAATTGTGCAACCCGCTTTATAGGATCAGGTTCACTAATAACACAATCTGACTCCTGCTTATACTAAATCGGGTCATAAGTAAATTTTCCTATCAGTACTAATTAACTTGTAAACAAATATTTCGGAGTACATCATTCTGAAAATTTGCTGCATTATACAATTTAATACAGGTAGTAATTAGATTTGCATATTAGTTTACCAGACCCTATAAAGTTTTAAAACAACAAATTCGGTATGAAACGTGTATTTGATTAAATAATCAGTAGAAATATATCAGAGTTTGAATAACAATGGAAACAAAACTTATCAATTAAAACGGCAAGGTAAGATTCTTAGTCAATAATGTCGCTGCCTTCACCCCCCATCCCCCGCCAGACTAAGTTACACGCGTTCTAAAGTGCACAGAAGTTTAGGTTGCCTTCAGTATATGCGGAATTTATTAAAAAGGTAGCCGGATAATTGACAGAGAATAATTTATATTTAATATTTTTTAGTAACCTAAGGGGTAATTCTTTCATCGTCGCAGCGAGCAGGCAGCAGTAAGGCACAGACTGCTCTCATCCGCCGGAAAATCCCATGTCAGCCGTGGTGCTCAAGAAGGCCATAACAGAAACTTGGTATAACATGTGAATACTACAGGAAGTAAATATAAGGAGGTTGCTCCAAAATGTTTGTAGGTATGTATTAGACTACAAGGAGTTATGTCACACGTGTTTATCTTAGCGATCCTAGTGACGTCCCACTCTACATTCTTATATACGAGGGAAATTCAATAAGTAAGTTACAAATCGTGATTTAAAAGAAACTAATGGTGATAATGGCATACAAACAGCATTTATTTTTCAATGTAATCTCCAAACAAATTTAAACACTTGTCCCACCGTTTCACTAGCCCCTGGAAACCTGTGCCGTAAAATTCTTGTGGTTGCTGTCTGAACCACACGCAC
>Ga0209629_10004500_pt1 | contig 10331 bp, 7 predicted proteins | sample TergutCu122P5_FD_187286 | JGI IMG/M metagenome (GOLD analysis project Ga0209629, IMG submission 187286) | Cubitermes ugandensis P5 segment gut microbial communities from Kakamega Forest, Kenya - Cu122 P5 (SPAdes) (version 2) | ecosystem: Host-associated > Arthropoda: Insects > Digestive system >... | reverse complement strand
TCATTTACGTTAATTGCGGGAATCAGCAGTTCGCCTTTTTCCAACATCTGATACAAACGGTGAACGCCGGTCGTTGTTTCTTCCGAAACGCCTTTCAGTTCGGCAACCGTTCGATGCCAGCGTTTATTATCCTCTTTGATTATTCGACTTAACGTATCAATAATCACTTGTTCTTCGTGATTACCGCCTTTACGATCTAAGAACTTCGGATCGTTTTCGGCTTTATATCCCCAATGAATCAGCAGGGTAGCATCCCCTCCGTCGTCAACGACAAGATTAGGACCTTTGTCGCCCGGAAAGCGCAAAGCCTGATCGGTGCACCACCAATATTCTTCAAGCGATTCGCCTTTCCAAGCAAAAACAGGTATTCCTTTTGCGGCGATGGCTGCCGCTGCATGATCCTGTGTAGAAAAAATGTTGCAGCTTGCCCAGCGGACATCTGCGCCTAATTCAGCTAATGTTTCGATCAGCACAGCCGTTTGAATGGTCATGTGCAAAGAGCCGGTGATGCGCGCGCCTTTCAACGGCTTTTCTTTTCCGTATTTTTTACGCAACGCCATCAATCCGGGCATTTCATGTTCTGCAATCTCAATTTCTTTTCGTCCGAAATCAGCCGATTTAATGTCGGCTACTTTGTAAGGTAAGTTCTTTGCTTTCTCTGACATATTTTTGTTTTTTGTTAATATTCGAGTTGCAAAAATAATGAATGTTTCAGCGAAATACAAATATTTTTGTAATAAAATTGTAAAATATAGCAAAACGAAAATAGCATAATGTCAATACGGGAAGATAGGATGAAGATAGGATGAGGATAGGATGAAGATAGGATGAAGATTTAAAACAAATAGAAATAATATATCCCGCATTATATATTAAAAAGAAAGAAAATGTATGCAATCTATTACATTTTGTCTAATTAACAGGTTGCATTTCCCTGAGTTTCCATTCACCGGGCGTAATTCCGTATTCTTTTTTGAAAGCGGTATTAAAAGTGCCGTAATTACGGAAGCCGACTTTTTCCGAAATCGCAATCAGCGTTATTTCATTCGAATCGGAATTGTGCATTAATTCTTTTGCTTTTTCGAGCCTGATACGGTTGAGGTAGCCCCTGAATCCGGATTTATGCGCTCGTTTGATTTCTTTGGATACATACGTGCGATTGGTAGCCAACTCGCGGCTGACATCGTTGATTGACAGGTTTTGATTCATGTACAATTGTTTTGACATCATCAAACGAGCTAATTCGGTTATCATGGAACTTGCTCCTGCAGTTTCCGATTCCGAATTTACAACACCGGATTTCTTCGTGAGTTTGCTGTAAAGTGCGAAAAACTCGATCGTAAAAGGGTGTTCTTCATTTTTTTTATTCAAATACAGACAAATATCACAGGCTTTGTTGTAACATTTCATCAACCGCTTTGTGAAAATAAGCAGACAGAACAGCCTTACATTCCGTAAGAGCAGGCAAAGCATAGAGAAAAAAAGACGAAAATTTCTGAAATAACGACGTAACTTTTTCATTGTACAGGTTTGATTAAATTAATAATGGGGCAAAGATAAGGAATATGTAAGCGAAATGCAAATATTTTTGAAATAAAATTGTAAAATATAAACTTTCATTTTTTTTGTACTCAATTGTATATTAATATTAATTGATTAAATTTGCAAAATAAATGAAATAGCTCCGAATGACATAATTATTGTCGATCTAAAGCTACCAAAGGTTTAGTTCAAGTGGGTTGGCGCAAGCGGACACCTTGAAAAAAATATTCTAAAAGCGCAATGAAAACATTGAAAGAGTAAGCGATGGATATATTGCTAATACATACACCGGTACCCCAAATTGAAGTGGACAACCTTGATCCACCCATGGGGTTATTATACCTTGGTGCATCCATAGAAAAGTCCGGTTATACAGTAGAAATTTTGGATTTGTCGTCATTTTCCGAGAATAAATGTTATGACCTTCTTGAAAAGAAATGTTTAAATTTTGAATTTGTCGGATTTTCAACATATACAGGCAATTACAATTTTACTTTGAAATTATTGTCATTTGTAAAAAAATGCAACTCTGCATTAATAACAATAGCAGGCGGGCCTCATGCAACTGCATTGCCTGATGAAGTGGCAGAAAAATTTGATTATGTTATTTGCGGCGAAGGGGAAGAAAGCATTTTGCATGTATTGAATAGAAAAGCACCAAAAAGAATAATATATTCTAATCCGATAAAAGATTTAGACGAACTTCCATTGCCCGCTTATCATCTCGTTGATTTATATAATTATACTCGAATTGTAGACGGTAATAAAGCCATAGCCATATTATCAACAAGAGGTTGCCCCTATCAATGTGTTTTTTGCAACTCTATTATTTTTTCAAAGAAACACTTTCGTATTAGGAGCTCGGAACATGTGGCACATGAGATTAATTATTTGATTCAAAAATATGGTGTTCTTAATTTTAAATTTGATGATGATCTCTTTACTATCCAACCCGAGCGGATAAAAAAAATATTTTCCTTAACACCGCAAATTGTTTATCGTTGTTTTGCGAGAGCTGATACTTTGACCGAAGAAATGTGCATCATTCTAAAAAACACGGGATGTAAGCATATTTCTGTAGGAGTAGAAAGCGGTTCTGCAACTATCTTGAAAAAAATGAATAAGGGAGAAACAAAAGAAGAGATACGAAACGGATTAATAAATGCAAAGAATGCCGGTTTACAAATAAGAATATATCTTATTGTAGGATTCCCCGGAGAAACTGATGATACAATAAATGAAACTATTGATTTTATTCAGGAAATACCTTTTGATGAATTTGTTGTATATCCTCTTATTCCGTATCCCGGTACTCGATTGGTTAAAGAGATGGAAAAATTTGGAATAACAGCAGTAAACACAGATTATGATAAATATATTCAGGTTGGCAAAGAACGTTTCAGCGGTTTTTTGATACGAACAAAAACTTTTGATGAAAAAAAAGTTGAATCTTGGCGCAAAAAGTTAATCGATTTATTGGAAACAAAACTTGATAAATCATGGTCAAGTTCCAAATCAAGTTATGTATGATGAACACTGATTCTAAAATACTAATTTTATTTTTTATTTAAATGGAAAAATGGATTGATTTACATGCCCACACTTTTTATTCAGACGGAAAGCTTTCCCCATCCGAATTAGTACGATATGCACGTGAGAAGGGGTTGGCAGCTATTGCTGTTACCGATCATGACTGTATAACAGGAATAGATGAAGCTATCGAAGCCGGCAAAGAACTTGGAATTGAAGTGATCCCCGGGGTAGAGCTATCTGCTGAGTATGCGAATAAATCTATACACATGATAGGTCTTTATATTGATCATCACAGCATGGACATGGACGAAATAACAAACGCCGCTCGAGAAGCTCATGATGAAAGATGCAGACAAATAATAAACAAGTTGGAGCAACTTGGGTTTCATGGTTTGTCGTATGAAGAGCTACAATCAAAACATATCATGAAAAAACCTACGGGTCCGCATTTTTGCGACTATTTAGTGGAAAAAGGTTATGCCCAAAGTGCGTTGGAAGCTCGTGAGAAGTATATTGCCAAAGGGAAAGCCGCTTATGTGGAACCGATTGAGAATAAATTAACCATTCCGGAAGCAGTTTCATTGATTCACAATGCGGGCGGGATTGCATTATGGGCGCATCCTATTTTATGCAGATTTGAGCCTTCTGAATTAGAAGAAACAGTTGCTGCATTTAAGAAAATGAAAGTAAATGGGTTAGAAGCGTATCAATCAAAGCATTCAAAAACTGAGATACAAGATATAATCGGGTTAGCAAAAAAATACGACTTATTATTATCCGGAGGCAGTGACTACCATGGTAATCTTGACAATGACTGTGAATTGGGCACCATATGCGATGGACTAAGAATCCCGTACTCGATCTTAGATAAAATGAAGTCTATTTTTATTAAGTAAGCAGTTAGAAATAAATGATGATGTATGATGAATACTGATCCTAAAATAATAAATCTTGGAGTTGTAAGAGGAAATTGTCCTGCAAAGTGTATTCACTGTCCTGTGGGAGAAACTCCCGCATCGATAAGGAATGAAAAATTCGGGTATGGGTATATGGATATTGAAATTTTCTATTCCCTGTGTTCTCAAATTAAGGAATTTAATAGTGGTGATTTACCATGGCTTAGAATCCATGGTATCGGGGAGCCTGCAACATGGCATTCCTTGGGTAAAGCTCTTGCTTTTACACAAAGTAATAAAATCAAAACATGGGTATTTACGATGGGATTAGGTACCAACAGGGAAACATTTTTAGAGACTTTTGCCCTTGCCGATATTGTTGAGTTTAGCATTAATGCAAGTAGTATTGAAGATTTTAAATGTACTAAAGGACTTGGAAACAAAGAGTATGATGAGATAAAACTGCGAATGGAAAAATTAGCAAGTTTGAAAAACCGTCCTAAAATTTTAGTTAGCAGAGTTCAAACTAAGGATAAAGCAAAAGATGATGAATTTATTGAATATTGGAAATCTAAAAATATTTTTGATGATGTTTTTATCAGAAGTTTTCATGATTATGGTAAACGCATTGAAGATAAAGATAACTTGCTGATAAATAGCACTGTAAATTACACTAAAAAAAGTTGTTTAGTGCCAACGGCTCGTATGAATATTGATGGTGTATTGGGTATTGCTGTTCGCTGCTTTAATGAATTATTCGATAAACCGGAGGTTGCAAAATCAAAATCAATTGGTTCAATTCTTGAAAGCAACTCTCTTAAAGATATTTGGTATAGTGAAACAATGAACAAATGGAGAGAAAATACATTTGCTTATGAACAGTGCAGTACATGTAAAGCTTGTCAGCCGGTGAACCCTAATTCAAGTGAAAAACAATTGGTACAAAACAAATTAATCGTTCGCAAAGAAGAGTTTGGTTACATAACATTTGACAAAAAAACAATGCAAGTAAAAATCTTTGATGCTCAACCAAATGGATATGTAAATCACATTGATGATCAACGCTTTAAATATAGACTGCCAACATTATCAGCCCCGCTCAAATTATTCATTGAACTTACCAATAAATGTAATCTTCGTTGTACTTTTTGCTCAAGTAATTCGGGCGGCAGACAAAACGATTGTCTATCATTATCGCAAATAGAATCTTTATTATCAAACGCACATGATATGGGAATATTTGAGATAGGATTGATAGGCGGAGAACCTTTATGTTATCCCCATTTTTTTGATGTTGTTGAAATGATAAAAAATCTTTATTTCTCAATACATTTGAATACAAACGGATTTTGCAATAAAGAGACTTTATATAAATTATCTCAATCCGGCATTGAAAAAATCAACATTAGTATAGATGGACTTAAAGATTGCCACGAGGCGATAAGAGGCTGTAATACTTTTGATAAAACCATTGCTAACACGAAATACCTGTTATCGGAAGGCAATAAAGTACAAATTAATTTTACGGCAAATAAAACTAATCAAGCAGACATTGAAGGGATGATATTGTTGGTTGAAGAATTAGGCTGCCCGCTAAAGATTGCCCCCATGATATTAATCGGACGTGCACAAAGTATGGCAGAAACAATAATATCTCCTGATGATTGGACTGCAATTTACGAACGTATATCAAATTATTTGCAGAAAGTAAAACCGAAAAATCGAATAGAAATTGCATCCGGGTTTATTACTAATTCCTGCGAAGAGGTGATTGATAGATATTGTTTTCTATATACCGATTGTGGTTTACGCGGCAGTTTCCTTGGTGTAAACTGTTTGGGAGAAGTGTTTAACACAGGAAAGCAGACTGAATTCGACAATCAACATAAGGTTGGAGATATAAAAATAAATTCGTTGCAGGATATATGGATTGCAACAGAAAAAGAGAACAACGAATATTTTAACAGGTGTGCCAAGTGTAAAAATAAGAATCTAACAGATTTATATCGTAAATCATTTGTTTTTGGAGGAAACAGCAATGATAAAGTTGTATGAAGAACATTCTGAATTCGGGTCATATACGAAGTATGATACCGATACGGGTATTTTGATAAATATTGATAAATCAGATTTTGATTTATTAAAGACAAAATACACATCATTTACCGGTATAAATTCTCAGTTGAGAACTAATTTTCCCCGGAGAATTTATTTCCAAATTACAAGAAATTGCAATTTGAAGTGCGACTATTGTTATATAAAAGCAGAGTCGAATAATAACTATTTAAACTCAGAAATAATTTACAGGCTTGCAGAATATTTTGGTAACAACGGCTTAATGGAAGTCCGTTTAACAGGCGGTGAACCTACTACACATCCGGATTTTAAAGAAATTCACCAAAAATTCAGAAAAGAGAATGTATATGTCTCTGTTGCATCAAACTGCATCTGGAGCAATGATATTTTGGATTATATATCAAATCAGGATGATTTGTGGATTATTGCCTCAATTGACGGTGGCAAGGAAATTCATAATAAATATAGATGCAATAGTTACGATGTTGTACTGAAAAATTTGCAAACATTACGGAAGAAAAACCGGAAAATACGAATTCGTTTAAATACGGTTTTAACAAAAGAAAATATTCATGACCTTGAACATTTATCTGTACTAACTAAAGAACTTGATGCCGAAAGTATCACATTAATTCCGCTACGACCGCAAGTTCGAGATAAAAGAGTAAGAGAAAAAATGCTTTCGGCAATCGAATTTAAACAAGTATTGGAAAAAATGTTAGTATATAAAGATTTGTATGATATAAAATTTACCACCACTATTGAAACAAAGTACAAGAACTCAATAATGAAGGATAAAATATTTGAAAAAAAATCGTCATGCGCCGCAGGCAGAGAAGGAACAAATCTTGATTTTGACAATATTAACCGGAAATTTATTGTGTATGCTTGTTCATATTGTCCGGCATCGGATTTAACGGAAAAGAAAAATATACGTGAACCATTTTTGGCAGGTGAATTTTCATATAATGATATTGCAGAATTTACAACAATATGGAATGACGATGATAAATGGGAAATATTCAGAAATTTATCATTGAAATCAGATGACTGTAAAATATGCAATGAATTGGGAAAACGCTGTACGGGTTCTTGCCCTATTCAGAATATTGATTTATCTTCAATTACAGAAAATCATAATGTTCAGGAAGAAATTATAAAGCAAATGCGTCAAAATGCCGAATGGTATTGTTATAAAAGATTATGGAACAAAAAATAAAACGACTGATAGAAGTGAATGCTCAGTTTGCTTTACAATCGCAACAAATAAAAGAATTGTTGTCAAGGATTTCTTTTTTAGAACAGGAATTATCTCTTTGGCGGACAAAGGCAAATAGCCGTAACCATTATTCTCATGATTTTATTTATAATTTTAGAGATGTTGCGATGATAAATAAAAAATTTCAACCAAATAAAATATTCAGGTCATCAACACTCACACGTTACCAAAATGAAAGTTTTTTTACTGATATTATTCAACAGTTAGGAATTAATAAAATCGTAGATTTGAGAGATAGAGACGAGTATGACAAAGACCCGTATATTAATAATAGTATAAAACTTTTTGAACATTTGCATTTGAGCTTTGATTCTATCAATAAATATCTTGCAAGAAATCAGGAAATTAATTGCAAACCGGATTTTCAAAGTGCTTACCGATACTATGCATTAGGAAATAGAAAAATCTTCAAAGCAATGTTTGAACAAATTAATCCCGAAAAAGATGTTTTTCTCATACATTGCAAAGCAGGCAAAGACAGAACAGGCTGTGTAGTTGCTTTGTTGGGTTTATTGGTTGGAGAAAGTATTGAAAATATAAATAGAGATTATCTTGAAAGTGAAATGGATACAGAGATTGAAAAACTGAATGCTTTTTTGGAAGTCGTACAAGAGAAAGGAAATGTAGAAAATTTTTTGTCAGATTGTGGAATAAGTCAAAACTGTATTAACCATTGGAAAAAACATTTGACAAATGAAAACTGAAATCAAATATATTGAAAATTATTGCGATTTAATCAGGAAAAAGATGCTTGAAATGTATGGCGCATTCGGTTTTGGATGTGTTAGCGGCGCATTTTCGATGGTTGAATTATATACGACTTTGTATTTTAGCTGTTTAGATATAGAAGCAATTGTAAGAAGCAGTCCTCAAAGGACAAGAATATTACCGAAGGGAACTTCTCCTTTAGCTTTTTATTCTGTATTGTGTGCTGCAGGAATAATGGAGGAAGACAGATTGCAATATTACGGCAGTGATTTATTACCGCCATCATACCATAACGATGTTGTTGGAGTTGATGCAACACTATATACTATGGGACCGATATTAGGACATGCTGTGGGCATTGCATTAGCATCAAAATTAAAAAAAGTACAATATCAAACAATCTGTTTTCTTGGAGACGGTGAATTACAGGAAGGAATGGATCAGGCAGCTAAAATTGCATTTAGTTATGGGCTAAACAACTTGACTGTAGTTATAGACTGTAATGAGATTCAGAGTTTTTACAGAACTGAACAGGGAGATCACACCTTAGAACGAGATAAAAAAGGCAAAATGAAAAAACAGAAAGCTTTCTGGAATGCATGCGGATGGGTTGTAAAAGAAATAGACGGTCATAATATCAAACAAATACTTGATGCTTATAAAATGATTGGAAAAACCAATAAACCCTATATAATTTTGGCAAAAACAATAAAAGGCAAAGGAATACCTGAAATAGAAGGGAAATTGGGTTATCAACATAAAGTAAATAAAGAAATAATAGAAAATGCAAGAAAAAAATATGACGAAAAAAATAAATTATTAGATACAGCCGTATATTGTTTTAAGAAAAATAAACCATCAAAAAAAAATATTTCTCAACATCATTTTGTCACTCCATCCGGTTTTACTGCAAAAGATTTTACAACAAATTATAGTTCGGATAATTTAACTCCAATCTTAACAAAATGGATTTATAAAATTATTGAAAAAAATCAAGGAAAAGTATTTTTAATGAATGCAGACTGCCCTAAAATTTTTGGCGAAGAAGCGATTAAAAACATTTTTTCAAAAGAAACTCCGGATGCTGTTAATATTTTCCCCGGATTAAATGAAAGGCTAATGTTTGCTATTGCAAAATCCCTGGCATATGAAGATCTTTATCCGATTATTACCTCTCCGTCAACCCATGTCATGGATTGTACAGAGGAGTGGAATGCAATATGTAAAGATAAATTACCTGTTCTGTTTATTGGAAACAAACCCGGTGCAACCTTTTCGGACTGGGGACCAACACACTGTATCTTTGAAGATATTAATGTACTTTCGAAGGAGAATGGAAAAATATTTGAACCATCAAATAGAAAAGATTTGATTTGGATATTAAATAATATTTATAGTTCACCGGAAAAAAATCTTCCGGCATACTTGAGAATAAATGATTTCAATATAATTACCGTAATAACCGCAGAATTACTTAAAGATTCATGGGGAAATGGTTTTTATATAGTTGAAGGTGATGAATATACATCAGATTACCATTCAATAATTGCAACCGGAAGCCTTATGAAAGAAGCTCTCGAAATAAAATCTGCCTATAATGACAATAGGATAAAAATTATAAACCTGTTCAATTTAACTGAAATTGATGGTGAAAACTTACGTTTGGCTCTTACAGGTTCAAAGAGAATAATTTCTTTAATTGAAGCGAAGTCAAACAGTATTTCGGAACTTTTGTTCACTGCTATGACTCCACAGCAAAAGGCAGTTTATGAGCCTATGGGAATAAACAGCGGCCTGTATATTGAAAGCATAGATATCATTAAAGATGATTACTATAAAGCAAGAGAATATGTGCTGAAAAAAAAGAAATTGGATATTCAGAGTATTTCTGAAAAGCTTGGTTTAAGAATATAAATTCATCAATAATAGTATAACCGAGCAAGAAGCAGAAATCCCCCGCACTACAATTTTCACAAAATCTTACTGCAATTTTTACAATCTTTTACTACGATTTTCACAATTTAAAAGTTTTGTGATTTTCGTAGCAGATTTCCTTATAATGCGCATTAGCTTTGCGGATGAATTGAGGAACGTTTCCTCTTTTCAGAATTAATCAATAATTATTAACTTAAAAAATTTTTATTATGTCTAAAGTAAAAGACAACATTGTCACTCGAGGATTGAGCGGCAAATTGGGAAAACAAGTCGTTTTCCGTCATTGGAGCGGGGCTACTTTTTTAGCCAAAGTCCCGGTAACGAACCGTAGTTTAATAAACAGCGAAGCGTATGAAAAGAAC
>Ga0209629_10004499_pt1 | contig 10331 bp, 5 predicted proteins | sample TergutCu122P5_FD_187286 | JGI IMG/M metagenome (GOLD analysis project Ga0209629, IMG submission 187286) | Cubitermes ugandensis P5 segment gut microbial communities from Kakamega Forest, Kenya - Cu122 P5 (SPAdes) (version 2) | ecosystem: Host-associated > Arthropoda: Insects > Digestive system >... | reverse complement strand
CACAGGTCCGGAAATTTGCATATATTCTCTTCCCTTATCGTCTTTATGAAAAGATACAGAAACCCATGATAGCAGAACGGCAAGGCTTGTTAAAGGTACTTTTACTGTAACAGTGCGATCCGGATATGTATAATAGGTCGATTTTATTTCAGGCATCTTTTTAGCCTGCACGGTAACCTCTTTCAGTTGAATCACACGGGCGCCATGTTCGTTCAGGTATTGCCGGTCAGCCTTATTGGCATACTTAGCAAGAATTTCAGGGCCGGGCGCAAAGGGAGCGCAAGCAGGAATAAACCGTGCGGGGTATAGCGCCGTATCAAGCATCAATTCAAGCTTGTCCCTGTTTGATTTTTGTTCGGTACTTACTATGAACCAGGTGCTGTCGCTCGCATCGCCATCAAACAGGTAAAATCGGCCGTTGCGGTCAGTAAGGGTGTTTTGGAAATAATCTCCGCGAATGGATAAGATATTCACGTTAATATTATCTGCCGGAATTATTTTTTCATTGAATAATTGAGGTACTGCTTTAGTCACCGTTCCCGATATTTCATATCCTTTTTCCAAAAGGCTGTCGGAATACTGAAAGTCGTTCCGGACAATCCGTTCCGTATCGTAGCGGCGCCAGCCTTGGGTCAACATCAATAAATCCGACGCCCAGCTTGACTGTGCAGTCTTTTGGAAATAAAAAGCAGGGTCGAATATATTTCCTCGCAAGTCGGATGTTAATAACAGTGAAGTCAAAATGTTGGTGGTGGTATCCACCGCTACTTCCCCGTCGTCAGTTACTGAAACGGAAACATTGCCCTGCAAGGGTTCGCCCGATTCGTCCGCAAGGTTTAGCGTAAATTCAACCGGACTTCGAGGCGAATAACTGTTTGTGTCGGTAGTGCATGCAACATTTGCTTGATCGTCGTTATATACAAATACCAATCGTTCGCTCAGCGGAAGCATATTCCTGTCCAACAAAAGCAGGTTAGATACGCCTGAAGGGAAAAAGTCTTTGGGGAAAACAACCGGCGCATCCGGGTTTTCCAAAACACGGATGTCCTGCACCACGCCGCGGGTATGAACAAGCAAGCTCAAGGTGTCAGACCTCTCCCCCAATCCCTCGTGGTTTACTTGCACAACTAACCGGTCTTTGTTCCATACCGCCGACAAGGCATAGCCTTTTTCTTCGGCAGCAGGCAAGTCGAACCGTTTGGACTGTCCTTTGCTGTCGGTGCATACGGCATAATACTTTTCGCCCTGATTAGGCTTCAGCGAGAATATTCCCATCCCGCGAACATCGGTTTTAAACTGTATGATTTCATTACCTTCCCTGTCAAAGACCGTTCCGGTTACGTTGATGGCTGTTCCGCCGCGTTGCATGGCTTTGACTGCAATACGTCCCATACAGCCAACCAGCGCATTACCTCCTTCCGGATAAAACGAAACGTTAAAATTATCATTGGGCAAAGGCAGAGGAAAAGGCGAAGGGGTCTTAACAGGTTTCTGTTTTGGAACATTTTGAATCGTGCCGGTCGTTGGATTAATAATATGAACAGTTTTCATAAAAAAGTAATCTTCGTCCAATTCCCGCATCCAATTGGTGTAAGCGCGGAGTGTATAGTTCCCTTCGGGAAGATTTTCAGGGATGGAAAAATATCCACTGAACGCTTCATTTTCGTAACCCACTTTTATGCGGCTAATCACCGAATCGCGCGCATTGAACAGTTCCGCAAAAATGCAATTTGCCGACAAATCCGGAATATGCGAAGCGGCATCCACCACGTGGGCGCGGAACCAAATCCGTTCGCCTGCAAGGTAATAAGGCTTGTCGGTCTGAAGATACACCTTTTCCTGTGGAAATACGCTCAACTGTTTATCAAAACGCTTGGCAATATTTTCAAGCGAATCTGCAAGCGTATTTCCGGAACTTAACTCCTCACTCTTAACTCTTAGTTCTTCACTCTTAGTTCTTAGTTCTTCACTCTTATCTCTTAACTCTTCAAGTCCATACTCAATCGGCAGCATCATGTTAAGCCCCGTAAGCGGTTTGGATGAAAAAAGGCGGGATAGTTTTAGTGTATTTTTGAAAGTTCCGTCAGGAAAAATATACACCGAATCATCAGGAGTTTCGAGCCTGTTCCGGAACAATCCGATAAAATCAAACTTTTTAAGCCACTGTTGTGCATGATACAGGCTTAGCGAATCTCTATCGGTTACCGTCTCACCGAAGCAAACAAGCATTACGGAAGAATCAGGCGGTACATATAATGTTCTCAGATTGTTAACAGAATCGACAGATAGAAAGTTATTGGGATTCATCAAAACCACGTCGCTACGACCGTAGGGACGATGGCTGGTATCTATAACGGGACTTAACAGAAATCCTTTTTCTGCCAGTGAATCGCTATACAATGCCTTGATAAAATTGGCTACGGAAACCCGATATACTTTTTCCCGATTTTTTTTCCAAGTGTTTTTTTGCTTGAAATTCTGGGGTTCAAGTTCTTTGAACATGTATTGAAAATTCCAGAAAGAGGTGTTGGAGTTGTAATCGTGCGTGAACCGTTCGAGCACCAATTCGATATCGTATCCTGTTTCGAGGTTGGTGATATGAAGCGGGTTACGGCAGGTTACCTTTAATATTTTAGTTTGGGAATTGTAATAAAAAAAAGGTTCTTCGGGATTGGTTGCAAATATGGTTTTCTTCGATGGGTCTTTCCCTAATAAAACATTCCAAAACAGTTTGATGTCTTCTTTGCGAACCTTGACTTTGGCAGTTACCGCCACTTCTTCCAATTCACGAATTTGTAGAGACACATCCATTGTTGCAGATTTTTTCCCCGGTTCAATATCCTTGAAAACAGGTTGATAACCGGCATGAGAAACCACCAATTGGTAACTCCCCACGCCCGGTATAGCAAGCCGGTAACGACCTTCCGAATCCGTAGTCATTCCTGCGGTAGTGTTGGCAACGAAAACCGAAGCGCCCGGAATCGGCTTGCCATCTTCAGCATCGGTAATTCGTCCGCTGACAGTGCGCTGGGCGGATAGTATTAAAGGTACAATCCACAACAGCAAGCCCAAAAATAATTTTTGTCGGTTCATGGCGTTAATTCTTTTGTTTTACATTTCCTGATATGTTATGAATGTTATATTTGATAGCTATATTCATGATTAATTATTTACCTAACAAAGGTAATAGATAAAATTAACGCAACAAATTATTTTTCGGAAATCTTGCATCGAACGATTCCTGTCAATCTGCGACTGACCGTAACTGAAAGCGCCATATCCTGTTTACCATTTTCTAAAAATCCAAATATCTTTTAGAATTTTAGCGATTCAGAGAAAAAAAATTGAGGTAAGGATAATGATATTAGTAATTATCTTAATGTTTCGTAAAATGATAAAAAACAGTTAACTTTGCCCCATAAAACAAACATTTATTTACAAACTTATGAACACTAAACAGGTACTTTTTACAGTAATTTTTTTATTAACCATCATCAGCGCTAAAGCGCAAATATCAGGCGATTGGAAAGGTGCGTTAAACGTACAGGGAAACAGTTTGGATTTGATTTTCCATATTACGGAAAACAATGGAGCATACACGGCAACATTGGATGTGCCGGCACAAGGAGCGGCAGGAATTCCTGCGGAAGCAGCTTTTGCCGACAACAAACTGACTATTAACGTAGCGGCGGCTGGTATCAAGTATTCGGGAGCGCTTGCGGGCGACAGTATCGTGGGAACTTTTCAGCAGGGCGGAATGTCGTTGCCTCTGAATTTATCGAAATTTGTAAGCAAACTGCCGGGTGACGCTTCATTACCCTCGTCTAAAGAGGAGTTAGACAAATTAGCCGCTTACGACAAAGGCGATTTCAAATACAAAGTTGAAGATTATTTTTCTAAGCCTAAAGCATCAAGTTTTCAACTTTCTCCCGACGGCAAATATATGTCTTATATGGAAAAGGAAGACGGTTCTACAAAAAGACATGTTTATGTAAAAGAAATTGCCACTGGAAAAGTAACGCGTGTGATTGAAGAAAAAGAAGAACTTATTCGCGGTTACGGCTGGAAAAACAATGAGCGACTTATCTATACAATGGATAAAGGTGGTAATGAGAATTATCATATTTATGCTGTAAACATTGATGGAACCAACAACATCGACCTCACTCCGTATGAAGGTGTTAAAGCAGAGATTCTTAATATTTTAAAAGAACAAAAAGATTATGCTATTATAATGATGAACAAAAATAATAAACAACTTTTTGTTCCTTACAAACTTAATATTATTACAGGCGAAGCAACGCAATTGTTTGAAAATACCGATGTGCAAAATCCCGTAGCAGGTTATGATTTTGATAAAGACGGCGAATTACGCGCATATACAAAAATGGTAAATGGCATTGAACAGGAATTATACTATAAAGATTTGATTACAGGAAAATTCAATCTTGCAAAGCATATTAATTGGTATGATACATTTGGAATTATAAGCTTTAATTATTCCTCAGGAAATAAAGATGAAGCTTATGTTCTAACCAATCTCGACAGTGATAAAGCTCGTATTGTATTATATGATTTCAAAAATAACAAAATAATAAAAGAAGTTTTTTCGAATCCCAATTATGACGTTTCGGATATGGGAGTTTCACGAAAACGCAATTATGAAATTGATTATTTCGGGTATGAAGGCGAGAAAAATGTAATCGTTCCGGTAAGCGCCTTTTTCAAAGATTTTTACAAAAGGATGAAAGCGCAATTTGGAGACAAACAAATCTATGTGGCTGATTTTGACGATGAAGAAGATAAATTTTTAATAGCTATTACATCCGATAAATTGTTTGGTACCTACTATGTTTACGATGTAAAAACAAGGAAATTTTCTCTTTTATACAATTTGATGCCTCAACTGAAAGAGGAAGATATGGCTGAAATGCGTCCCATCACATTCAAAAGTCGCGACGGATTGACGATTCACGGATACATTACCTTACCCAAAGCCGCCTTGCAAGGCAAAAAAGTGCCTCTCATCGTGAATCCGCATGGAGGACCACATTATATACGAGACTCATGGAGATTTAATCCCGAAGTTCAGCTTTTTGCCAGTCGCGGATATGCTACGCTGCAAGTCAATTTTCGAATTTCCGGCGGATATGGAAAAGAATTTTTGAAAGCGGGGTTCAAACAAATAGGACGAAAAGTGATGGATGATGTCGAAGACGGAGTGAAATATGTGTTAGAGCAAGGCTGGATTGATAAAAACAAAATGATTATCTATGGCGCAAGTCACGGCGGATATGCAACACTGATGGGATTGGTCAAAACACCTGATCTTTATGTTTGCGGAGTGGATTATTGCGGAATCTCAAACGTTTTCACTTTCTTCAAAGCAATTCCTGAATATGCAAAGCCTTATTTGAATATGATTAAAGGTATCTGGTATGATATTGATGACCCTAAGGAAGCGGAGATTGCCAAAGAGGTTTCGCCTATATTTCAAGTAGATAAAATCAAAAAACCTTTATTTGTACTTCAAGGTGGAAATGACCCGCGCGTAAACATTAACGAATCCGACCAAATTGTTTCAAAATTACGAGAGAGAGGATTTGATGTTCCCTATATGGTAAAATACAACGAGGGGCATGGTTATCAGCGCGAAGAAAACCGAATGGATGCGTACAAATGTATGTTGGGCTTTTTCGCAAAGAATTTTAAATAAAGAAAATTATATCTTTTATGAAAAACATTTTTTTACCGATACTTTTTGTATCATTGGCAGCATGCGCTGCACCAATTAATAAAGAGGTAGAAATCGTTCACAGGATTTCTACCGATTCGCGGAACGATTATTATGTTAGTAATCGCGCTCCGCTGCAACCGCAGCAATTTATCAAATTGCCGGTGGGAAGTATTCAACCCGAAGGATGGCTGAAACAGCAATTGATTTTGCAGAAAAACGGTCTGAACGGGCATTTGGAAGAAATCAGCGCCTGGCTTCAGAAGAAGGACAATGCCTGGCTGCAAGCGGGCGGACAATGGGGATGGGAAGAAGTTCCCTACTGGCTGCGCGGATACGGCAATCTGGCTTACATTATGAACGACGAGGCGATGCTGAAGGAGTCACGATTTTGGATTGAACATATCCTGAACAGCCAACGCAATGACGGTAATTTCGGTCCCGTTCATCTGAATAACGGCAAACAGGACTTTTGGCCCAATATGATTGTACTCTGGATTTTGCAATCGTATTACGAACATACGAACGACCAAAAAATTCTCGATTTTATGACTAACTATTGTCATTATTTACTGACAGTGCCCGATGAGGATTTTTTGTCGAGTTATTGGGAAAACAGTCGCGGCGGCGATAATCTCTGGAGTGTTGCGTGGCTTTACAATCATACGGGCGACAAGGATTTATTAACTTTAGCCGATAAAATCCACCGAAGAACAGCCGACTGGACAAAATCGACCCAACTGCCCAACTGGCACAATGTGAATATCGCTCAAAGTTTCCGAGAACCGGCTATCTATTATATGTTTACAAAAGATTCTGCGATGCTTGCGGCAAGCTACAACGTTCAAAGCCTTGTCCGCCGCGCTTTCGGACAAGTCCCGGGAGGAATGTTCGGGGCAGATGAAAATGCGCGAATCGGCTTTTTCGACCCGCGTCAAGGAACGGAAACTTGTGGTTTCGTGGAACAAATGTCTTCCGACGAAATTATGCTGCTGATTTCGGGCGACTCCTATTGGGCTGAAAACTGCGAAGATGTGGCTTTCAATAGCTATCCCGCCGCATTGATGCCCAATTACAAAGCTTTGCGGTATATCACAAGTCCGAATCACGCAATCAGCGATTCAAAGAATCACAGTCCGGGCATAAATAACGACGGACCTTTTCTGGCGATGAACCCGTTCAGCAGTCGTTGCTGTCAGCACAATCACGGATTCGGCTGGCCCTATTATACCGAACATCTGATTCTGGCAACTCCCGACAACGGATTGGCAGCCGTGCTGTATAATGCTTGCACAGCCAAAGCGAAAGTCGGCAAGGGAACGGAAGTAACTTTGCACGAACAGACGCAATATCCGTTTGACGAAACCATCCGTTTTACGATTCAAACTTCTGCAAACGTTACATTTCCGCTTTATCTGAGGATTCCTTCGTGGTGCAGCAAAGCTACACTATCTGTCAACGGAAAAAAATTGGAAGGAAAACTCCCTGCAGGCGAATACGCACGTCTGTTTCGCGAATGGAAAAACGGCGACGAAATAAGACTGTCGCTTCCGATGGAATTGAGAATGCGGCAGTGGCAGGTGAATAAAAACAGCGTCAGTATGAATTACGGTCCTTTGACTTTATCACTTGAAATAAAAGAGCGTTACGAGAAAATCAACAGCCGTGAAACGGCGATAGGAGATTCCAAATGGCAGGAAGGAGCGGATGCTTCAGCCTGGCCCGCTTACGAGATTTATCCCGACAGTCCTTGGAATTACGCATTAGCTATTCATTCGCCAATCGTTATAGAAAAGAAAACTTTATCGCCCGACGCCAATCCGTTTACTTTGGAAAATGTTCCCTGGAGCTGGAAAGCCAAAGGGCGACTTGTTCCCGGATGGAAATTGGATGAATACGGTTTGTGCGGTGTTTTACCTTACGAAGATGCAAAAAAATCCGACCGATTGGATGATATAACTTTAGTTCCGATGGGTGCTGCGCGGTTGAGAATCAGCGCATTTCCCTATTCGGCTCAATAAGTATCCGGTTCTTCGACATCATCCTCAAAATCGTCGGCTTGAATATCCATCGGTTTACGGACAATGCTTTCCGTATCGTGGAACGTTTGTTTATTCAACTCGTTCCACAATAAATCTTTCAAAGGAATAATGCCTTTATTTGTTATGGAAGATATAAAAATAGAAAGAATATCTTTAGGTAAATCTTTTGCTATTTCTTTTTCCAATTCTTCATCGAGCATATCGGATTTGGAAACAGCAAGAACTCGCTGTTTATCCAATAAGTCTGGATTATAATTCATTAATTCGCTCAACAGAATTTCATATTCCTTCTTAATGGAATCGGCATCGGCAGGAACTAAAAACAGCAGTAACGAATTACGTTCGATATGACGCAGAAAGCGCAATCCCAATCCCCTACCCTCGCTTGCTCCTTCGATAATTCCGGGAATATCAGCCATAACGAACGAATGTGTTCCGCGCACATCGACAATTCCGAGATTAGGTTCTAAAGTTGTGAAAGGATAGTCTGCAATTTTGGGCTTGGCAGCCGAAACGACGGAAAGCAAAGTCGATTTGCCGGCATTGGGAAATCCCACCAACCCGACGTCGGCTAATAATTTTAGTTGTAAAATGATTTTTTTTTCTTCGTAAGGTTCGCCCGGCTGAGCGTATTTAGGCGCTTGGTTGGTTGCAGTCTTGAAAAAATTATTTCCTTTTCCACCTCGTCCGCCTTTCAATAAAACCACTTCCTGTTTATCGTATTGAATATCGGTGATAAACTCTCCTGTTTCTCCGTCATAGACGACCGTTCCGACAGGAACTTCAATAATTTTATCTTCGCCGTCTTTTCCTTTGCTCAATCTGCCCGAACCGCTTGCCCCGTGTCCGGCAAGAATGTGGCGCTCATATTTCAGATGCAGTAAAGTCCAATGATTCCGATTTCCCCGTAGAATAACACTACCGCCGTCGCCGCCGTCGCCGCCATCAGGACCGCCCCAAGGAATATATTTTTCCCGCCGGAAATGTACGGAACCTCGTCCGCCTTTTCCCGAACGGGCATAGATTTTCACAAAATCTACAAAATTGGATTCGCTCATTTTTTATTTTGCAGGATAAATAAGCCTGTCCAGCACATCGGAAATTTGTTCGAAGACGTCCTCTATCGACTTTTTCCCTTTGATATTGAATAGCTTTCCTTTTTTCTTGTAGTATTCTTTCAGTGGTTCAGTCTGATTACGATAAACTTCCAAGCGGTTCTTAATAACCTCCGGAGTATCGTCCGTCCTTCCGAATTCTTTGCCCCTTTTGACTAACCGGGTGAGAAGTTCTTCCTCGTCCACCATCAAATTTAAGACTGCGATTATGCTGGTGTTTTTCTCTCTCAACAAATTATCCAAAGCATCGCCTTGCGCAATTGTTCGGGGAAATCCGTCAAAAATAAATCCTTTGGCTTCCGGGTTAGCATCTAAAACGCCGGCAAGCATTTTTATAATTAGCTCGTCCGGAACTAATTGCCCCGTTTTGATGTAGTCTTCGGCAATTGCGCCTAACTCGGTTTTCTTCTTGATTTCTTGCCTTAAAATATCTCCGGTAGAAATATGATATAATCTATATTTGGAAATGATTAAATCACTTTGTGTTCCTTTTCCTGAACCCGGCGCTCCAAAAATAATTACGTTTAACATTTTCCTTAATTTTTTAGTGTATGATTAGTTAGTTGCGAAGTATCTTTCAATCGTCTATTTTGTATATATTTCTCAGGTTTCTTCCGTGCCCTTCATAATCCAAACCATATCCAACTATAAAATCGTTTGGGATTTCAATAGCAACATAGTCGGGCTTAACCGCTATTTGAAGAGCTTCCTTTTTGAACAGTAATGCAGCTATTCGTAAAGAAGCAGGGTTTCTCTTATTCAATTGTTCTATTATTCCAAACATAGTATATCCTGTATCTATAATATCTTCTAAAATAACGACATGCCTGTTTTCAATATCTTCAACCAATCCGTAAATTTCTTTTACTTTGCCTTCCGTTTTTGTACCTTCATACGATTTTAACCGGATAAAACATACCTCACAAGGGAAATCCAATTGCTTAATCACGTCAGAAGCAAACATAAATGCGCCGTTCAAAACGCAGACAAATACAGGGTCTTTATCTTTTAAATCTTGCCTGATGCTTTCAGCTATCTTCTTTATTCCTTTAAGGATTTCACTTTCAGAAATAAACAAACTAAACTTTTTATCGCCAACCTTTATTTCGGTCATTGTTGTAATCTTGCAATCAAATGCAAAAGTAAAAAAAATTATGATACCTCTTTATACATCATTTAAAAATAATAAAGTTTTAACAGATTTTATGCTTTTCGTAATTGTTCAATGATGCCTTTCACTTTTTTATTCTTATGGAAATTTTATTTTATAAGAAAGAAGAAGCGGATTTGAATTAATATCTGTATTGTCTAAAAATTGTTTCACCTTTTTATCGTTAATTTTAATATTTCCTTTAATTTTATTTGCACTATAATCTGATGGAGCGATATATAATCTATCTCCACTTACAGCGCATACATCATGAAGAAAAAAATGAATAG
>Ga0209629_10004498_pt1 | contig 10331 bp, 10 predicted proteins | sample TergutCu122P5_FD_187286 | JGI IMG/M metagenome (GOLD analysis project Ga0209629, IMG submission 187286) | Cubitermes ugandensis P5 segment gut microbial communities from Kakamega Forest, Kenya - Cu122 P5 (SPAdes) (version 2) | ecosystem: Host-associated > Arthropoda: Insects > Digestive system... | reverse complement strand
GGCGGCACCGCTGGGAGAAGTGTGTGGAGTCCCAAGGGAACTACTTTGAGGGTGATTAGGTGTCCAACGCTCCAGGTAAGCCAGTTTCTTTTTCCCGGCCAAAGGTCGGATACTTTTCTAACAGACCACGTACTTATACTATATCATAATACCTAGCATTGGCTGAGTGGAGTATGAGTTATCAGTGGAGTAGTCATGCTGCCACTGATTCACGTTTAGCACAACAAACAATGGGCTGGTTTTCAGACTGCAGAGTGTTGACAACAGCCTATATGTGGCAAACTTCACAAAACAGTGGGAGAGTGTCCATTGTTGGGGTTGGATTCTCCCTTGAAGTGGCCATGTTACTCAAAGAAGAGTACATAACATGGCTTTCAGTATACAAGGTGCAAGCCAAAATTTTCCCAACAGGCTGCAGGGGGTGTTACCTAGATAAGCAGTTGTGCACTATATCTTGCTGAGTCAATTTCTATGAATTAGCATAGTGTCATAACATAACATTGCATTTGTGTGCAAAAGATGTTGAAGCATGTTTGTGTTCAGTACATCGTGTGAATGTTGTAGTGCCCCTTAAGTTGACAGAGAATTTTCATCAACTTTTCTTTCATATTTGGGAAAACACAAACCTTTGAATTATACATTTCAAAAGTGTCCACAATTTGGTTGGGCATTTTCAGCATTCAGGTTGCCCAGTGTCAAGTTGGAGTGATGAAAATGTGGACAAAGTACATGAAGTTGTCATTGAGGGCAGCAACTGATGACTAACATTCTAGGCCTATTATAGGTACCTGATGACCCCAATTAACCATGAAGGAAATCTGGTCCAATCACCATCTGAAAAAGATATGTTCTCTGGATCTTTGTGCCAAACACTTGTAATGCAGTGGCGTCACAACATTATGTTAGCCCCAGCATCCGTGCAGAGATGACTTGGTTGCAGCTACGCCGTTCTAGACATTATTAAGGGCGCCAGATCTTGGAAACAGCCCTTATGTAGAGCTATGGCATACTGATTCATGTATTATATATGGACAACCATGGAAAAGTAACAAACACCTCCTACTCTCACACTCCTATCCTTGCAAAATAAGATGTAAAAAATATGTGAATGTTATTGGGCAGTATTTGTCATACTTTTTAGCCCGCGAACCCTTTATGGCTTGCGAAAAATTATCAAAGGTTCTCACATCCTTACTCACGTAATGAGTGTCTGGATGATGGGTATCAAAAATTTATACCTCAGAGCCGACTTTCGACAGTGCACGTAACAATGCATGGCATAATATTTCCTTAATTAAACCGTCTCTTGCTTTGGGGGTACAGGGGGTTTCTTAATTACGTATTCTAACGGGCATACGAAATAAACACATCGCCAATACAAGAAGTTCCGCGATTATTTTTAACAAAATATATTATCCCCTGAATTAAAAAAAATAAACAACCTTCAAAGTAGCCATGAATCCCCTGGGAAGTCACAACAGGGAACCACTGGTATAAGATCATTATATTACGTAACATTTATAATTTGCATTTAGCCAAGTGAAAGAGGCTCATCAGCTGATGGCCCACATCTACAACGAAAGTGAAACGATTGTCCTAAGATAATACTGAACCAGTAACTTGCCTGTAACACATACAGGCTCAGGCAATGCTTTTCCGCATTTCCTCAGCAAGATATCGGAACTGTATATTCCTTTATAGGCTACCATTTTCACACTCCATCTTGAACAGCATGTGCAAAGCGTACCAACTAGTAGATTTGTAACCTGTGCCACGAATTGCGTAACCACCATCACTTTATGAACTGTGCTACCGCTCAGAGGGTAGTACACAGTTCATAGATATATATAATCTGTGGAGAATGGACAGTTGTTGGAAGGGTGGCTGAAAGACGGATGACGTTTTAAATTGTAATTGGTTATTTCTTTGGATAAGCCCTTCCGTAACTACCAATCACACTTTATCACGACTGAGACGAGCTGGACGTCGACTTCGTACTGTAGTGTGATGGCGAAATGCATTGTACATTTTGAAGTGTTAGAATTATCCCAACATTATTTGTTGCAGTTAAGATTCATAGACTGCCCGAGTTATAATTCTGACGTGTTACAATTATTCCGACGTATATCAGGGTTAAGATTCATACACTGTCAGGGAGTAACAAAACGTAGACTCGATTATGAGGAAGGGTTTTGTTATAGTGATATTTCTTGCTGCAGTTTTTAAAGTCAAAGTAACCTGTGATTCTTCCGAAAATGATCCTACGAGAGTCACAAAATCAGAAGAATTACAAGGAAAGGAGGAAACGGGGAACGCTGACAGTTTTAAAGCAACACACGAGTGGCAACCTATCAAGGAAGGTAAGTTGGTGATAGCACGTTTAAATTAAATGCATGCCATAGAAAACATGGTCTCCAAGAACTTTTTATGTTGACTGTTGCCTTACCGTATAACTGGACTGATGCACGTTAGGATATGCCGAAATTTAGTCAAAGTGTGGCGTCGCAAATAATAACTGGTGGTCCTTGTTAAGTTCATTACTTTCCTTCTCTCCCCCTTCCCCCCGATAGTTCGTGCTTCATTAACATGTAAGCGCACAACTATTGAGCCTGCATTTACTGCAGTTAGTGGTATTACATTTCTGTATATTTGGTTTTTTTTTAAATAGGAGACGAATTCTGACACTTCTGCTGCTGTACCTGAATTTACAACGTGTATCACATATCACTGCACGAACTATTAAACTTTCCACTGGCACTATACGTGACTAAATGATCATAAAGGGATTGGTATAAGTGCTCCTCATCATTTTTATGTTCTCTATGAGTGGGGAGAGAGTACTAAGTGTGTGGTATTCCAAAACAGTGTCTGTGGTCCTGACTTACAGACATTTTGGTTAGACTCCTCTCTAATCTTAAAGCACATGATTGCAGGCCAGGCCATACCAAGAGGTCTGCATGTCAGGCTGAATCTTGAGACAGGGGAGAGGGAGGCCAAGCTGCTGGATGAAAATGAACACACGGACCTGACATTGGTCCCTGACAATGTGCAGGGTAGGCAGTTCAGCAAGGAGGATTTGCAGGCTGCACTGCAGGACTTACCAGGGGAAGAGAATACAGCCACCATTGAGGTACTGCAAAGAATATCACTGAAAATTGTGTAAAGCATATCCCTCAGCAACAGTGCTATATAAACCAAGAGTATGCAAGTAGAAAAGTTTGAATCACGGGTTCAGTGTTGGTCAAGAAGAGAATATGAAACCTTGTGTTGTTCTTGAATTAAGCAAGATTTACATTACTTAGGTACATGAAACATAAGAACTAGTTGCTGGTGTTTTGAAAATCTGCATGCATTCATGAAGTTACTTCAGTTGACATTGAATTTGTAGTCTTGTGAGCAGTGAGTACATGCAGAATGATCAGGCATGTGTTTGTCAAAGAAACAGAAAGTTCAGGCTGTTGTGTTGACACAGTTCTTCAGGGAATTAACAGAAAAAGAGGAAGTATGTAGTTACTTCACACAGGACTGTGCTACAGCTGCTGCACAACAAATTTCTTAAGGATGGCTCTAGAAGAGTTGTTCAGTGAGTTGTCAGCAAGTCACTGATTCTGGCCTCCTACGTCTCTAAATGTCAATCAGCATGATTATTGTGTAGAGTTTATGTGAACAGCCCACATATTTTCCATGAATGATGATATTTGAAGACATATTGCCATTTATTTCAAGATAAGATTTATTGTGGGTTGAGAAATATTTTCATTAGATGCAAGGCCTGAGTTCATTACCTCTATATGCTTTTATGAAATGAGGTAAGTTGAAGTGCAGAGAAAATCTGACCCTCAGTCCCTGGTAGTTGCAGGAATCCTATGTGATTATGCTTCCGTGGTGGTTGCAGTTATTAGAAACATGATAAAAATTACTTCCTTAAAAGTACTAAAATGTATCTAATTGGAATAGTACACTAGCTTTGTTTCTGCTCTGGTGGGACTGAAGGTTTTTGATAAAATGACTGGTGCGACACAAGACGCAAAAAGTTAAGAATCACTGCCCTGCATGTGACTGGCTGTCACAGTTATAATAAAAGTGGCATCCCCAAGTAATCCCATACCACCATCATAATAGAAAGAAAGAAAGAAAGAGTTAGTACTGGTGTGTATCGATTCAATTAGTTGGTTCAGGCACTGCGCTAGAAGACCGAAGGTTTGTAGATTCAATTCTTGGTTGTATCATTGGAATTTTTTATTAACATAATCCTTGTGGCCACACTGTGACCCTGGGTTCGACTGAGTCTCTAACAGAAATGAGTACCAGGAATATTTCCTGGGGGTAAAGGTGGCCAGTACATAGGGCTGACAACCTTACCAACTATCTTGTAATCTGGGAGCCTCAACCTTCCGGAACCCTCTGGGCCTGTAATAAGCCTGTACAGGGATTGCTTTACCTTTACTACTTGAATTAAATGTACCAATTGAAGTTATACTTAGGCCATTCCATGGTTCAATTTTTTGTTTACTGGCCTTATGCGGTGGAACCCCATGTTTGATTTCAGGCCATTGGGTGAGGGATTTCAGAGTTGCACTGATAACAGGTTTGTCTTCAAATACTGTGTTATTTTCATATCAGTATTATTCCACCAATATCTCATATTCATTCACTTGTCATAGTGTATTATCTTGGTAAGTCATAGCATTGTTCAGTGAAAAAAAGTTTATTCTTTGACTTTTACATTAAGTAAAATTTAAAAAAAAAATGCCAGTGCAGTGTTATGGCCGGGCACCAGTTACTCGTCATCAGAAGGTTTAATGTATGCTTTGATAAACTGCAACTTTTGGGTTTGTTCTGATATGCAGCTTATTTAAATATACAAGTTTTGACATTTTGTTTTTGTAGCCCTGTCATCAAATGTATGTTGTCAACTGTCTTGGTACAGTGTATTTTTCATGATAACAAGTTATGTGTCCTGGCATGATAGGGAACATTCTGAAAGTTTGATCATTTGTAAAAGAGGTTCCTTGAACCATAAAGCAAGGAATTTTTTAATGTGTATTTGTTAATCCAGTGATGGCATAGTAATTTTATGTTACAGGACAGTGAACGTGTGTGGAAAAATTTCCGTTCATATGAAACGCTGAAGAAAGAGTTTGAAGCTCTTAACTTGACTGTGAAAACAGATCTAGAACTTCTGAATGAACTACTGAATAGATTCAAATCAGGTGGTGATGACCAGACACTTCTAAACATCCTCACTGACTTGGAGTACTTGGTGCACCAGTTTGACAATGCTCAGCAGTTTGCACAGATGGGTGGGTAAGTTGACTTTTGTAATCTGCACTGTTGTATTCAGTGTAGTTAGTTTATTAACTACCAACAATAGAACATAAAATTATTTTAATATTATCAACCTATTCCTTTACTTCACCAAGTAGATAACTCCCCACATATACCAACTAAATGCACATATATATTTATATAACAATATATTTACCACATTCTTCCTACATGTTTCAGTGTGCTATACACCATCTTCAAGGAGGGCTACTCATATTTCTGCTCAAAAATACGAGTAGCCCTACTTGAAGATAGAATAGAATAGAAAAATGAAAGGGGCCCGATGCACCTAGGCCTCCTTGAAGATGGTGTATAGCACACCGAGACATTTAGGAGAAATGTGGTAAATATATATATATGTGCATTTAGTTGGTGTATTTGAGGAGTTATCTATGAGAATGCATGGGAAAAAAAGTATTAAATTGCTTCAACCCTTTGAAGCCGAACGACTTCTAAAGACGTCGTGCAGTGAGCCCTTTAAGTTGCCAAACGACGTATAAAGATGTCGCAAACATTGTGTCGAAGTTTGGAGGAATTTTGTTCACTCCTATCCAATAAAATGCGGTGGTTTGCTATGCTGCAGGACCCTTGAAGGTCAGACTTTCATTGAGATGCCAGAATGTACCCCTCCACCTCCTAAACCTCTCCACAAACCCTAATTTATAAGTTGGCACAATAACTGCACATTTTGTCCCAGCTGACTAATATGGTTTAGACACTGATAGCTTTGTTTATACCTTGCACTGGGGTTCACTGTGGGTTGAAATATTAACACTGGCCTATGAAGCGAACTTTCTTTCTTGACCAGAAAGGTTGTCAGTGGTGTACTTTACCCATATAATTCAGACAAACTAATACTCAAAAATCGGAGATATCCGCAAAAATTTATGTTTACAGCTGCAGGAGGGCCCACAGATGTGCCTCATGTAGTGCTGGGGTAATCTGTAGGTGTTGTGGGGTAGTAACATGCAACACACAGCCAGCAATCTAGTAACAATGTCTTGGGCACACTTGAATAGCTGGAATTTTATACAGTAGTCACATCATGGCTGTAGATATGTTTTGCTGTTACTGTAGAAGACGTTCATATCTCAGTGGCATCAGGTTTCTGAAACTGTGCCAGTCATACTGAGGAAACTAAATAAGGCAGGCCGTTGTAGTTGTTAGCATTGGCTGGGAAGAAAATATACCCACTGAGATTTCAGGCTCCTTCTGGTGAGGAATTCAATAGAGAAAGCTGGAAAGAGCCAAGATTGCTCCACCCTCAGATTGGTTGGAAGACCAAGTGCAGGCACAAGAAATATTTTGTGCCTCGAGAGTTGCCATAACAAACACTGTCCAGCAAAATCATCAACCCAACTGTGAGGCCATCTGTGTACTTCTTGCGGCCAAAGAAAGGGCACAGTGTATAAGTGCACCAGATGTGACGTGGGCCCATGCGTGGTGCCTTGTTTCGTGAAATATCATACCAAAGTAAATTAGTAATATATCACCCTCTTTGTGAATACTGTGTGTCATGACAAAACTGTGATCCGAGATGCCACAGACCTTCTGAAACAACCATAATTATGTGAGTAATGAATTATTTACACCACATTTTTATAATGCATGTGATTCATAGGCCTAAATTTATTATAAAAATATGTGAACATTTTTTCCCGGATTAACCAAATAATAAGCATAGTGCAAAATTTTATTTCATTAAATTTGAAGGAAAAGTCTATGAGATATGCTTTCTTTTTTAAGAGTAAGCTTTAAAATTTAAAATCCCAGTAAAAAATCTTGGCAGGATGCAATGCGCCGAGGGATTTAATTCCGGCGTTAAAGGGTTAATATTTGATGCTACATTTGCTTTGACATTTGATTTTGTGGTTAAAATTCAGCAATGTAATGTAAAAGTTTTGTGGCTAAGATGTTGGCATGAATTTACAGGTTGATGGATGTGGTTCTCCCAAGCCTCAATTCCAGCTCCACACTTGTCAGATCTGAAGCAATCAGGCTGCTGGGCTCAGCAGCCCAGAGTAACATAGCAGTGCAGATTGCTGCACTAGAGAGTGGAAGTATAAATGCCCTGCTTCATGTGCTGGCTTTGGACCAAGATCCCACAGTTAGATCACGTGCATTGTATGCACTGTCTTGCCTTGTACGCAGGTTCCCAGCAGCTCAGATCAAGATGTTGGCCAATGGGGGACTGGAAGTGCTTGCCACACTTTTTCAGAATGAGGCACAGGACAATCTGAAGTTGCAGGTGAGTTAAACCTTCCAATTTGAGAACAGCTCCTGCAGAAAACTTACGGCTTTACTCTCTAGGTTAATAAAACCTGAGTGACACATGATGAGGGAATACAAAAATTGGTAATTCAAACAGAAATGCACATGAGGGCATTGTGGCATTTAACTAGTACCTGAACCTGTTACTTGGTGGTGTACTTTCATATGCAGTTTTCATTAGTATGGATTTTAACACTTGTCACAGGAATTCGCACTGAAACATTGTACAGTCTCATGCATATCAGAATCACAAACTTCATTATGTTTTACTTTGTTATGTTATGACAGGTGAAAGTAGTAACCCTTCTGCATGACCTTGTGCTAGAGGTAAAGGAGACAGAAGAGGCATGGCAGAGTGTGTCCCAGGGCACATCCAAATATGCTGAGTTGCAGGAGAAACGAAGGCAGTACAGAGCAGCAGGACTTATACCTCGCCTTGTGGAGAAAGGGTGGTGTACACACCTGCCACGCCTTCTTCATGCTTCGCCCAGCACTACTCAGCATGTAGCAAGGAGGGATGAACTAAGCTCTGCTCTGGAACAAGATCTTCCTGTACAACCAGCACATGATGTAATTGAGAAAGTGGTGGCTGCCATGTTAGTGCTTGCAGATGTGTGTGTGGACAGGTTCGTATACATGTTCACTGGGGGGGGGGAAGTAAAAGCTACCAAAATATAAGACTGTACATAAAACTGTTTGTCACCTGACATTAAAGAATAAACTGCAAGGGATCTGGAAAGAAATATTTTCCCAGGTAAGCTGATTTGACAGTGACATGCCAGACTGCTGCTTTGGAGGCACTCTCTTCAAATCTTGACTGGCTTGTTAGTAATCCTGGCAGAGTTTTAACATTATTCGACATTATTTAATGGTTTGCGTTGCTCATTTTGTATATTATGATAAAATGAAAAACTTGTGTAATGCCAACACATGCACTGTTCTATAATTTATCCATACTATCCTTCACATAGCTCCGACATGTTTCTGTGTTATCTCACTATCTTCAGGGAGCTGACACCAATATTTATTTGCAACATACAGCAATAAAATAGTCCACAATGAGCGTACACATGTTGTGGTATTGGTCATGCAGAATTTTACAGGTTTTGATTAAAATGATATACATAAATACTCGTATAATGATGGTGAAGCAGTAATAGTAATATAGTTTTGTTAACATGGTTAAAAATTATACATGTCTATGTTGTAATTATTTATTTGTGTACAAACATCTGTTCTTCCTGGATCCAAATTGGATCCCATCCCTGTATGGTGTGTATTGTATGGTGACAAAATGAATGAAGTCAGCAGAGAATTCCATGACAGAAGCACTTTGAGACACACACTGTATGTCATAATAGTTACTTTTATTTTGACATGAACCTTCTGTTTATATTTCAGTATAAAAAGTATGTTGTATTGTCAATGATACAACATATTCATGAATCATGTGTCTGTATAATTGCAGATAAAATGATTTTTGGCCACATTTATTATCTCTTTCCTTTGTGTGTCTGAAACTATATTGCAAGCCGCATTGCAAAGATAGGGGACCAAATGTTGCTTATTGCTTATCAACATGGGTAAAACAACATTGTTAAATAATCTAAGACTTGGCCAACAGCCAAATTAACATTTCACTAAAAAAGGACAGAACAAAACCCCAGAGAATCTTGAATTGCTTGTTTATCAAATTTTACCTGAGTTACCTCCAGGTACCATGTTTCCATTGGGTGAGCCTACCTAGTAGGAAACTGATTAAATTCTGCTTGATTTAAACTCAGTTTTTTACCCTTTTTTACCTTCGTCTGTCACAGATTTTACTTAACATTAAGCATTACAGGTAGCCCTTGTTCTGTGCCATAGTTCTGTCTCATAGAAATTGAGTGTACATCAAAAAGGCATGAATTACATGTGATATTGCCATGCCAATAATGTAGACCTTAGGGACAGTTATACCAGTGACAGCCTCTTCATATATGGCATATGTACACATACTTATTATATTAGTATTGTGTTAATTATATTAATATAGACATAAACAATTAATATTCATTTATAGCCTGTGAAATTAGAAAGGAACTGTAAACAACTTGTGTACACCTTAGTTAAGTGCTAAATCAGGTGGTAAAGAAGGGGGAGGGTGTCAGCTGGGTTAAATGATGGTAGCCATGTTAGTGTGACAGGAGCCAAAAGTTCCTGTCTTAGAATTGTGTTTGATGTTTCAGAATTATCACAGGTTGTACATACAGTCTCTTTGCCAGGCCAAGCACTGCAAATGTTACCAATGCTTTCACCGCTTTCAAGCGTTTTTATTGGCACTACAAATGGGGGGGTCATAAATGAAGGTAAATGAATACAAACATCTGAACTAAAGATCAAGCGCATTGTGACTGATGTGAGTTTGTACAATAAAATATGGATGAATATAACCAGAGACTGCACACATACATACTATAAACAATTATTTATTATTATTATAGCTATTCAGCCCTTGGGCCGGTCTGGGCAGAGACCAGAGCTCAGTCAGGCGACTGGTATGGCTCTAGTACTCTGCATCCTGGGCAAGTTCTTAGGGGTAGCTTGCCGTTGCTTTCCCCCGCTTTTTAGACATTCCCACTTTTCACCACCAGGTGCCTCCACGTCCACCACGACGTGAGAGATCCCAGTGGCGGAAGTGGGAACTGTGGGCGAGAATGTTGTCCGGTAATTTTGCCGAAATGACGACTTCC
>Ga0209629_10004497_pt1 | contig 10332 bp, 8 predicted proteins | sample TergutCu122P5_FD_187286 | JGI IMG/M metagenome (GOLD analysis project Ga0209629, IMG submission 187286) | Cubitermes ugandensis P5 segment gut microbial communities from Kakamega Forest, Kenya - Cu122 P5 (SPAdes) (version 2) | ecosystem: Host-associated > Arthropoda: Insects > Digestive system >... | reverse complement strand
AGACTATTTACAGATGCGGCTATCCTATTTCTTACCGCTGACTTCCGAACCGCTTAACTAAACGCCTTTCGATGTTAGGTCCGTGCTTCCACACCAAAATAATGAAGTTTCTGTCATACAGCGGCACATTTGACGTATCTCCAAGAAATAGCCGCCTTCCCAAAGCAGACATTTTCTCAGTCTGCAAAAAGATATTATTGCCTGGGAAGTTATTTAATATTCTATTAATTGCTTAAGTTATTTGGCGTTCATACGGTGAATGAAGACTGGCCAAACTAGGGAGGAACTTAGACGTATTTCAAGGCACTGTACTGGAATTGTAAGAAGAGCAATAAAGAAACTCAGTCACGGCTGCGAATGCAACATTCTGGCTTCAGCCGTGTTCGCCACAGATACAAATCGAATAAGATTCTACTTAAGCTAACAAGCTTTGTGCCAAATAGGGAAGAGAAAGGTAGGAAGAACGGAGGCAAAATAAAAATAGTGAAAAGTTTCGTAAAAGTTGTGTAATGAAAATGACATTCAAAGTTTCGATAAAATCACAAGGTTTGATATGCACAAGTGGGTGAGTATGAATATTAGGCCTACTGTCTTCTGAGGTGCAATGTTGTGTAAAAAGGTGAAAACTTACCAATGGTTCTCCTGTACTGAAGATGGATGAAGCAGGTTCCTTCTAAACACTGGTAAAATTTTAACTGTTACAGTGACACTTTCGTCACAGTCGAAGAAATTTTCCCAAGGTAACTGGGTCGTCCTTATACTCGTAAAGCAGGGAAGTTAGCAACCATTATACTGAAACTTACATCTTTTTTCTGCAAACCGCGCCAGTTTTGCGCCACATCTTCCAGGACTTCATCCACTTTAACGTAAGTGTTCTGTGGCGTTTCCACTGTGTAATACAAGTCTCCAAAATCTATATGATTCCACAGAAGACACATAAAAAGGAACAAAATTGTCAGCATCACAGAAAATCTCCATCTTCTCCAAAGTCTGTTATTTACGTGTAACCAACAATGTCCTTTCTTTCCCATTGCAAAGTGGCAACTAGTTTAGATTATTTTCTTCTAACTTTGCTGGGACCTTCATTACTAGTCGTATCGCCCTCGGCCAACACAATGTTCGTTATCAGTCGCTGCCAACTGATAGCACGTGTCAAACAAATTAAAGTATATTTTTAGAAATGACTCACAACCAGGTAGTTCTGAGATAACACAGCATAGTTTATAAGAGTTTCGTTGATAAAAGGTGTACTTGTTTTAACATATAGGTGGGCAAGTATACGTTTTCTGTGCCGCAACAGCCCAATTCGGGCCTAGGCCTCTCATTTTTGAGGTCCCCAAATTACACACAATCAACACATACCCGATAAGACTCCTCTAGACGAGTGATCGCCTCGTCGCAGTGGTCGCTACCTACACAACACACAACAAATACACGGTACGAACTTCCACACCCTCATCGGGTTTCTAACCCACGATCCCAAAAAGAAAGCCGTGTCAGATTTAGGCCTGCATGTATAGTTAACCTAACAACTTTTTAAGTTACTAATGAGTATGAGGACCTCTTCTTAAATGAAAACAAATTCGAGGACCCCCACATGCTAATATTTTCATTTTTAGGGTCCCTTAATCAGGAAAAAGTACTGTGCAGTCAATTAAGTTGCAAATAAATTCACATTTTATGCAACACAGACGTAATAACGGAAGAAATCAAGAGCTCAAAAGGAGCAATCATTTCTACGAAGTTACTTAATTTCGCAGAGCTTCTAGACAAACCATGTAACCCACTTGGAATAACCCATAAACCCTATGGCTTCCGCGCCTCACAAATTGGAAATCACAGTCATATTCGAGTATAAATGTATTGTGTTAAAATCAAAGTTGTAGTCAGTATGGACTTTGAATTTTGAGAGTTGTTTAATTTAACCTAGATTGTTTTGTCATATATGTATGGTAAATGAAACAAAATTTGTAATATGCCTAAAGCCTGCTGCCAGTACCAATGTGCAGGTACCGAGTTCAGCATTTCGCCAGTATTTTGATGAAGGGGAGAAGAAAGTAAGGGTTGTGGGTACGTATCCACATACACAAGTACCCTTTTATCTGCTTTAGACTCGAAGACAGCTGAAGTTGACGCAACTATGAATTATTTTTTCCGGATTTCGCTAAAATTTAGGCTAATCTGCGATACGTCTTAAAATATATCGAAGTTAATTGTCCCCATATGAATTTAAAGGACACATTGACTAGCATCCTAATACCTCATGATATTCCTGATAGAGTGTGGTTAGAAAACAAAAATAGTTTTCTGCCTTTGCTTACAGAAAATAGCACATAGAATTTTCCTTTACTTTATAAGGGAATACACCCCTCTATAAGGCCCACACATAAAGAAGCATCTTAACAATGGTCGTAAGAAGTTATACTTCTACACATCTGCTTGGATTCGTTTCTGATATTAAAATGCCAGCGTCAAGAAAGTCGTAAGAAAGTATAAGTGAACTTACTTAGTGCTTAATTCAGCACCATGTCATGAAGACAGAGGGAAATGAAAGTGTGTATACATGCATTCCTAAATTCGACAATGAAGGGAGCTTCACTACCTGTCGCTTTGCCTCAGCAAAATTAATATCTGGTACTCTGCTTAGGAAGGTAACTGAGCCCTAAAGGCCGCCCGGAAACGGCGAACAATTGTAACACTCCTACCGGTAAAGAACCCCAAATTTCCGGTTGTCCAGCTCCTAGCATAGTAATTATACTGAGAGATTCATGAAAATTATATTGTTAAGAAAACATTGAACTGCAACAGAAAAACAAATTGTCTCATTGTTCGAAGGAATTATACGTTAAAGTGAACAGCGTTCGTTATTCTAGGGGAGAAAACATCGATTCTCACAGAAGATGTGAATACTTAAGGAGAATTGTCATCACGTAATTGTATAATCTCCTCAGAGATTTTGAAAATATATAGAAGTAGGGTATTCGTGATCTTCATTAACAATGAGTGTCCTCGTGCTGGACCCAGTAAGACATAGAATATCCTTTTAAATACAAAACACAATCGTATCTAAACATATGCCTCGTAACGTGGGTATATTTTTAGGCTAACTTCATTGAATGTTAATGTGTTGCCCAATAAAAATTTCAAAAGAACTTGAGAAACATCTCATCGAAATTTATAGATGTGCTTTAAATTGCATCCACAATACACGGACTAATAAGAGGATAAAAGTATATTCTTGTCACTTTGTATTTCTATGCAAAAATTGCCTGAACAGAAGACAGATGTATTTCAACAGCAATTGTAATTCCAACTTAAGATCCTGGGCTTCGTTTATTAAGTTCCATGGGCTAACTTACATGTTTGATTAAAAATTTTCGTTGAATAAACGTGTAAAAGGCATTCATTGACACTGAATTATTGCCGTGTTTTGAAGAAAAAAAGTATTTGGACCAGCACAGCTTAATGGATTCCGGAGAATACCGTTCAATGAAGAACTGCACGGATGGGATAAAGATATTGACCCGTTAACTTACATGAGCATTAAAAGATTACAGTTGCCTGGGAATGTAGTAAGGATGTTCGAAAACAGAAACCAAAAAGTAATTCTGGAAAAAAATCTCGGAAGAGGATTCCCTGCCCGAAACCCAGGAATAAATGGGAAGATCAAATGCAGAAGAATGCGACCATGTTTTTCTGTACCAAAAGATAGCATGCATCGGCAAGGCACAGGAGTGATTTGAGAAAGAAAACAGGGGCGAATAAAATGTATGATTTTCTCAAATGCCAAAACTTATGTCAGTTAGGGAGTCTTGATTTCTATTAAGCCACATATAAAAAATCCACTGAAGTAGCATTTATTCTAGCACTACTTTTTATGTTAAGCGGTAATTGTCTGTGTTCTTCACATTCTCATTATAAAATGGGACCAGTGTATCATTATTCCCACACACCGCAACGAGTCCGCCGGCCTGCTGATTTGATAACCTCTCGTAGCTGTACAAGACCACTGAAACGAATAAGAGAAACAGCCAGAAAATAAATTGCATTGTATAATTCTTGCATAATTTTTTTATAATCAACAAACAGTTTATATTTAGTTGTACTGCTATTCCCACCACTTCTCAACACAGCCCGCAACAAAAATGAGGCTTTTATCATATCGTGGGACGAAATTTCCTATTCCGATCCTGTGTAATAATTTACCTGTCTCACAACTTCTTCCACCTTGCATTTATCTTTAAATTTTTGGCCGCCATGATTTTACGTAAGTGCTTGAAAGAGATGATAAACGCTTGGCGTCAGATCAGTGCTGCATGTGAAATATTCTAAGGTTCTCATTTTCAAAATTATGTCATTAAAAATTTTTTCTCTCCCAACCTCTATATATAATTTAATAACTCTACTTCTTAAATAGTAATGGCCTATTGCTTAGTGAACGTTACATATTTTCCGTTAATAAGTTAATTAATGCTTCACATCTATGAGATATGTGCACTGTTGTTAGTTTTATCAACATATAATTCACGACAGGGTGCAGTGCGAAATCTTCCTCGTTTATTGCCTCAAATTCAACTAGAATTCTACAGGCAATGCTTTATGTCAAATAATGTGTTACATACAAATCAGAAACACGCTTCCTATCAGTGCGAGAAGAGCTCTCCTTTACACGACATTGTGATGCACGCCTTTAAACAATTTGATATATTTTAGAAAATATGAGATCCATGAGATTTAATTTATTATGCGAATGAATAAAAAGCAGTTATAATATTAAATCCAGTCCCACTTTCTTGCTCTTTGTGCTTCTAGCTTGGATTGCTTAAATGAATAACAAAATGCAAGTTTTTCACATTTTCCATTCCGTGCATTAAAATTCAATTACCATAATTTAAACCAACAAACGCACACAATTTTATTAGATTGACAATATTATAAGAACCACTAAATCCTACATATTTCGGGCCGTATTGGCCCATCATTAGGGAGAAAATAATTGTATGAAAAGAATATGTATAATACGTATAGCAGAAAGAATTGTACACAGTGAGTTGAAGCATCTTGTTGATACGTTGGAGGTGTGTACTACGGTATTACAGTAGTACCGTAGTGCCGTAGTGCCGTAGTACCGTGAATACCTTCAACGTGTCAACAAGGTGTTCGAACATTCTGTGTACAATTCTGTTCACTATACATATTCACACCGAAACTTTTCAACAGTTCTACATGCAAGAGACCAATATGTTAAGCAGTTTTGTTATACAATTATTGTACTCCCTGATAATGGACCAATAAAGCCCGAAACATGTAGGAGTTATTGGCGTTTACAATATCATTGCAAATGTAGCAAAATTGTGTGCATTTATTACTTTAAATTATGGTAATTAAAACGTAAGCACTTATACTATAAGATGCTTAAGTTTGTTAACAATTCTGTGTATTAGGTTTAGTAATTTGTGATTATTCGTTGCAAAAAATGAAAGAGAATAGGATGAGTACAAGTGCTTAATTTTGAAAACACATGGCTGGATCACGAGATGACCTCTAGCACCTTATCTTTGAGAAGTGACAAAACACATGTGAAGTAATATAGTACACATAATTATGTAACATGAGGATGGGGTATAGGTGGAATGATAGAGACATTGGAAAGCAGAAAAACCTCTCTGTGTCGCTACGTCCACGAAAAATCACAAAAAAACAGGTCTTCAATTAAACCCAATCATTCTCGGTGACAGGCCGACGACTAACCACCTGAACCACGGCGGCACAGCGCACGTGAAGACGACAGTAGTGAACTAGTGAAATATTTTGTATATCAGAGATATCATGGACAAAGGGAACTGGCAAAATAACATTGGCTGAATTAATGAAACAATTCATAGATTTTCAGAGAATACATAATCCCGTAATTTTTATCCTAATCTATATTATTTACACGCATACACAAAGGCACACCGCGTACATAAGCATCCAAAAGCAAATATTAGATTTGCAAGAGTAAAATTATTTGAAAATACCACGAAAGCGTGACTGCGGGTTCATAATTCACAACCATGCTGTGTTCGTCCATTTTCAAATACTGTATCTTTTCATTGTAAATACCATATTCTGAGAACTTTTGCTGCTGACCTACTTTTTATAGGGATTTTCAGAGATATTTCTCTTCATTTCCCTCTGTCTGTAATTTTTAAATACGAAGACCTGGCCATTTTAGACGCGTTCGCCAAATTGCGAAAACGATTATTAGCTTCGTCATATCCGTCTGTCCGTCCAACCGACCTTCCGTCCGTCCGTCCGTCTATCCGTCGGTCCGCGTGGAACAAATCGGCTACCACTTCATGTATTTGCATGAAATACGATATTTGAGTATTTTTTTAAATCTGCCAAGAAAATTCAATTTTCATTAAAATCGGACAAGAATAAGTGGTACTTTACATAAAGACCAATATACATTTTTGATCAAGCGGGAGCCGAGTTGTTCCATGTGGACTGAAGGGCCGACGGGAAGACAAACATGACGAAGCTGATAGTCGCTTTTCGCAAACTTACGAACGCGACTAAAAATCTTCATTAGCACAGTATGCTATAAGCCTACTACAGGGAACGTCGGAGGTATAACACCTAGACCACAGGCTTTAAAACAAAAGAATTTCTGTTCGACCAGACTGAACCTGCGGCCCATTCACTAGGTAGCGGTAGCTCTTTATCCGGTGGTATAGTGGCTATTATGCTACGAGCATAGACCGTTTGCAGGAGGTGGAGAAAGGTCGGGCCAGGGAGCTTGTAATAACAATTTAAATGTAATAAGAAATATATTGTAAGTAAATTAAATCATTTAAGCAAGTTACAAAGAGGGAAATGTTACACTTATTACTTCCGAGCATAAAATAGTATAGTAGCGTGAATCTGTATATGAGATTACAATATTAGTTACAATATTTAAAGTCCGTAGACTTTCCTTGTTCCTAACCTATCCTTGGCAGTTCGGATTCAGAGTCAAGCAGTATTCACCCAAAATGATGATGCCGAAGCACAACTTGTTCATCTCAGGAACAACTACAACTGTCCGCCAGGCTGATCTCTCTGAATATCGACCTGATCGGGCACATGTATTTATAAGAAAACCTGAGTTCTTCACACGCCCTGGACCTCGATTGTGATTAGCTAATGAGGTTTCCCTTTTATGGCAATTTCTTTAGAAATGCGTGATTTCACAGTCCGCATCATCATGACCAAGCCTGAGGAAGTGGTTTTATTATGTCATGGTGAACGTAAACTTGACTCATCGTTTCTTTGTCAGTGGCTTAGTGTGACAAGGTTACCACATCCTAGATGCGTCAAATGAGTAATGCGTGATTCATTAACAATTTGGGACGGGCCGGGTGGTTGCACAACACGGCCAAGGCGTAAAAATGACCACTCACATCACCTAAAAACTATGTTAAGAAAAAGCGGAATGATAACTCCACTTCCCCAAACGCGTTCATAAGGTGTTCAGAGAAGATCCCAATCTACTGTATATTAAACACTGGCCTTCCAGAATATCACAATTGATATAAGGTGGGTAAGTCGAAACACAACAAAACTTTATTAAGGTGTAAAGAGTCAAAAGATAGACAACAGGTTTCGGCCCTTTTTCTATGAGGCCATCATCAGGTCTGACATGACGAACTAAAGAGGAAATCACAATGTTACAGAGTACATATGTACATAGTATAATGTAACTAAGACGTGAGTGTTAAACGAGATCTCGTTTGCCTTATAAAGGATGTAAGTATACATAAACTCTGGTAGCTGGTCAATGAGTGACCGTGAGCCATAAGACGGATATAATTATAATTCTAGCACTAGTTATACCAGGGGCGAATTAAGTTATTTGGCGCCACTAGGCAGTGAAAATATTTCCGCCCCTTATTTCAAGCAGTGTTTCTTTCGGAGGGGGGGTATTACTCCCCCAGACTGAGTCAAACACCACGCCTTCCAGTCCCAAGACAGAAATAACAAATATTTTATTTTATATATTGAATTTTGCTTCAATAATAAAATTTAAAATGTAACTTTTCTTTAATATTTTACCACAACAAGAAACAAAAATAAAAGATTATGGCTCTTTACCATCAATTAAGATTGCCATATACATTCATTGAATATCGCTCTGTAAGTCAATGGAAGGGGGTGGTAGTAATTAATAACTTTGACAGCTTAGAAGCCGCCCCTTCAAATTTACCGCCCTAGGCAGCTGCCTAGTCTGCCTAGGCCTAAATTCGCCCCCGAGTTATACCCGTGTCCTACAAGTGTAGATCCAATATAGATATATCCTATATAAGTTCTAATAGCTGGTTAACCTATGAAATAGTACAAAAACTTGTTAAATGCGTGGGAAATAATTATTATATATACAACTGCCTAGTAGGAATATAATGGTTCAGACATGTAGGGGAGTGGGGCAGGTGTTGCTCCTATTGTGTTCAAAAACGTGTGGGAATGGGGAGGACGGGTATGGTATATCTAAACCGCGACTTGCCAGTTTGTAGCGTAGTAACTTAACCACTACGCCACCGCGCGCCCCCTGTACAATGATACCGGCTCATTTTCGGAGGTAAAGCGGCAAGGGCGTGGCGTTGACCACCCACCCCATCTAGTGCCGAAGTTAAAATAAGAGTAGAGCTATACCTGTACTACTCCTATGGGCCTTCATAGTCTGTTCTGGGGTGAAATTTGCCTCACCTTATTTATTTATTTATTTATTTATTTATTTATTTATTTATTTATTTATTCATCTAGCAAAGCTGTCAGCTAAAGATTCGCGTGACAACGATTAGTGCATAACGAATTGTAAGGAGTAAGGGATGGACGCGGGGCAAAATTTCAGTTACTATGCCAGTGTCTCTCAAGAGAAACACTTAGCTGGTGTTCGGGTAGGGAATTTAATCGGGGTTCTCTAAAATAAAAATTAGAGGTTCCAGCCGCTCGACCAAAACTTTTGCACCCAGGTTATTATATTGTGTCGAATAACATAAAATTTAGTGAATAACGAACTGAGATAGATGTGAAAGGAAAGAAATCTTAGCTAAATTAAAACACTGTCCGGTAGACCTTGCAAATTATCCTTTATGGTATCCTGCCCACAAGCCACGTTTTGAAGATGGTACCTCCGGAATACGAAGCATAAGAGGTCACAAACACAATCTGGACTATTGCTAGTATAATTCTCAAAACAAGAAAATGACTTAGAGGAAATTTAATTTGGCGTTGCTGAGTACCTGGTGGTTTAACAATGACTAACGTTTTTCTTGATAATACTAGCCAGTATAGCTCAGTGGGTACAGTAACGAGGCCGCAGGCTGGATAACACAAGACTCTTGTTGCATTTTCAAGTGGTGTAAGGTATCTGTCTCTTCTCCAAAGCGCCCAGACCATTTTCTGCTCCCATCAGCCCTCCTACCCAAAGGGTACAGGGGCTATTTTCACAGGTGCAAAGCGTTCGAGCGTAAGGTTCACAATTCACTTCCAACGAGTAGTGAGGTTAAGAATGTGTGTAGCTTATCATGACTCCCTCCACACACCTTACACCTGCTTGGTGCCCACAGAGAGAACAGTAATTTTCTAGGCAAACCTTCCTCTTCACAGCACTACAGACTTGCTGCTGTGTGTGCTTCACCGCAACAGTTGCTGTTCCACTCTACACACTGTGTGCTTCACTGCGACATTTGCTGTTCCACTCTACACACCGTACGTGCTTTACCGCGACAGTTGCTGTTTCACTCTACACACGGTGTGCTTCACCGCAACAGTTGCTGTTCCACTCTACACACTGTGTGCTTCACTGCGACATTTGCTGTTTCACTCTACACACCGTACTTGCTTCACCGCGACAGTTGCTGTTCTACTCTACACACTGTGTGTGCTTCACTGCGACAGTTGCTGTTCCACTCTACACACTGTGTGTGCTTCACTGCGACAGTTGCTGTTCTACACTACACACTGTGTGTGCTTCACTGCAACAGTAGCTGTTCCACTCTACACACTGTGTGTGCTTCACTGCGACAGTTGTTCTTCCACACTACACACTGTGTGTGTGCTTCACTGCGACAGTTGCTTTTCCACTCTACACACTGTGTGTGCTTCACTGCGACAGTTGCTGTTCCACTGTACACACTGTGTGTGCTTCACCGCGACAGTTGCTGTTCCACTCTACACACTGAGTGTGCTTCACTGCGACAGTTGCTTTTCCACTCTACACACTGTGTGTGCTTCACTGCGACAGTTGCTGTTCCACTCTACACACTGTGTGTGCTTCACTGCGACAGTTGCTGTTCCACTCTACAC
>Ga0209629_10004496_pt1 | contig 10334 bp, 7 predicted proteins | sample TergutCu122P5_FD_187286 | JGI IMG/M metagenome (GOLD analysis project Ga0209629, IMG submission 187286) | Cubitermes ugandensis P5 segment gut microbial communities from Kakamega Forest, Kenya - Cu122 P5 (SPAdes) (version 2) | ecosystem: Host-associated > Arthropoda: Insects > Digestive system >... | reverse complement strand
ATTTACATTCCAATGAAAATTTAGAAATAAAAATTACTCTACTATAATTCTAAATATCCATATAGGTTTATGCTAGGAACATATTAACTTACAATTAGAATTTAGGAAGAACAAAAATATCATGAGAAGAGGCCTGCTCTTTATATTGTCATTTCTCTCTTGTTTAAATCATTTAAGCAGTATATCAATAGCATCACTTCATTCAGGATTTTGAAACTGCTTTATGCTCAATCTCTTCTGTTCAAACACACCAATAATTTTGGCTCTGTTTTTCCAAGTAATTTGGATTGACGAATTTATGAGACCAAGTTCCCACACATGTCACACTCTTTATTCCTTATAATGAAAGCCAACAAGATGCACTATTTCTCAAAGTTATTTGATAAAGTACTCTACATGTTTCGGACATGTCCACTGTCCATCATCAGGAGTATCTCAACACTGTATACACGCAATAGGCATTTGTCATGCTAGTTCTGTTGGCGTCTGCTAGCGTGGTCAGGATGGAACTTTCATTATAAGAATATATCACAATGCATGGTCCTCTGAATGTCATGTTCCCTTTATTCTATTCTCTATTTGTTGCATCACTTAAACTTTTCCTTCAATGCTCAAAACCTTCCTTTTATTCATAACTACTGGCCATGTTATCACATTACCATTCTCCTGTTAACAGCAGTATTGGAAAGGTACATGGCAACTTTACACACAAAGCGAATGACTAGAGTTACTATTGTCATTTTCCAGGCCTAGAATTAATGTAGCTATCAGTAAGCATAGAGGGCTTTCCCATTCAAGGTCAAGGAGATAGTCGAATTATCAAAATAATCTAATTCTTGAAAATTACCATATTTACTTCAATGCAAGACACGGTTTCTTCCTTAAATTTGGTGCTTAACAATGTGAGGTCATTTTAAATTCACATCTGAAGCAATGAATTGGACTGCACCAAATCAGACCATTCTGAACCAGACCACACAGAGCCAACCAAGGCCTGCAATGCCAAGAGCAGACAGAGGACAGAACACAGCATGACTAAAGTTAACTGACACAATCTCTCTTTGGACTTTATCCATCGTTAAATTCTTTTAAATACAAAGGTTTTGGAAGCTGTCTCTGTTTATGTTTTCAGGCAAAGAAGCACCTAACCTAGTGGACCCCTTAGATCAAGCTATTCTCAGTCACTGGACACCATAAAAGCTGTAAACTTGTTAAGATATGCATTTGAGAACAGATCCAGTCCAAGGGTAGTGACAGGAAAATGGCTATTGAAAAATTAAAATTTAACTACAAGACTCAAAAATAAAATCTGTATTAGCAACTTGAGAAACACAAGAATTCTTTTCATCTTTACCTGTTTATTTGGGAAGCAGCGAATACAACGGGTCTGATACTTCAGACTCGACTCTCTGCGTTGGTGGACATAGCCCATATTTCGAAGGTCCCACACATACACTTTGCGTCCTGCTGTGCCCACCACAAACTTCTCTCCACATAGGCTCATTGTGTACACCTGAACACATAACACAGTGACACAAATTTGTTTCTTAGAACGATAAGCCATAATCATACGTATGTCCAGTGCATTTCATTTTAAAGTAACAACTTAACTTTTACACACCATATTAAAAATTCAGACACAGAATAACAAACTTTTTCTGTAGTGATAACCAGGATTATGCAAGGATTAGGGTGTGCCTGGTCACACCCAGCAGACTCCGTATGCATTCCTGGGGTTATGACGCACCAATATTTCTGAGTCACATTCTTTTAAAGTCAACAACTTTTTTCCCCACAGTCACTCATACTGTTTTACATCACCTAAAAGGACTCAAAAAAGACACACAACTCTCCAATACAGCTTTAAGCTTAATTCATGTGTCCGACACTACACAGCAAGATGTGATGAAAGAATGATCATGAACTGGAAACTGACAAGAGTTTGTAACGATCTGTACACTTAAAAACAAGTGTAAAGCCAAAAGCTTCATTAACACCACAGTCCTCTCTCCTTTATTGTACAGGATCTCTAATGTAAAGCATGTTACATATGTCATACGACCAGTACCTTGTCAGGCTGTGTGTATGTGCCAACACATCGTGGACTCCTAGGATCCCACAACTTTGCACTTGCATCCCAACTTCCTGTCAGTATACCATTCACTTCTGGAGAATACTCAACTGCTCGAATTGCATTGTCATGTTTACCAACTACAGTTTCTGTTAACACAACAAAATGATAAATATTAAAATGATGAAAATGGTCATTATACCTCATAAAATTCTTATACTCGCAATATACACATTGAAAAATGAGTTATGTGACAAGATTATAATGGCAGCGGATTCTTAGTTTCTGGGAAAAAAGGATACTCGTAGCTCAGCAATGTTTCCAATCTCTTTGAGAGCTGGTGATTTCACTGTCAACCCTTTGGCACCTAATGATGACTACGGTCATTGCACGGTTCTATGTTCAGAAAACCAAAGCACACAACACATGAAATACGGCATGATCTTGTACAGCCCTCAGCTGATACACAGTGCTTTGATGTATCTCTCATGAAACAGCAATATGTCCTACCCACCAATGTGCAGTTTTATAACAGACAGAAAAAACTTAACAGATCATTAAATGACCAACACTTACGTGTTTGCAACCCAACGGTCTAGCAATGCAGGGGTGTCAGTTTGAAGGATTGTGTGGGTTGCCACAAACTGCTGTTTCATGAGCAATATGTAGCTGACGCAACCCAAGCGCTAAGGAAAGTTGGTTTATCATATGTTCCCTCCTCACCCACTTAAATCCATAAATTTAAGTCTGATAGCAAAGGGCCAAATAACCATATTATTAAGATATGAGCACACTATCTGCAGGCTTGATGGCCCTCATCTTAATCTACTTCAAACATCTCTCCAGAGGTCCAATATTTATTAAAAATTATTACGTTTTATGTGTATGTAATGCAAACCTGGACCAAACTATCCACAACACAAAGCTCGATGTATGAAGTTCATGCTAACTCCTTCTGCTCCACTGCACAAAGCAGTTACAAAAGCAAATATGTGCTCACACAATACAGTTCCAGTAAAGATACTTTAAGTACAGATACACATGAAAATAGAATAAAATTGTTTTTTCTTTCAAAGACATTCCCCTGACTGCAACACACATATTACATATTTCTAAAAGTTGATAAAACAGTAATTTGAAGACATCCAAAGAAGGTGCATTATGTTCGGTATTTATGTTCTTTACACCCTGCGATCTTCTTCTCTGAGGGGAACTTTTATTCCATGGGGGGGGAGTAAGATGATGCAAGGTCACATGAATATGGTGGATGGCTGACATCCATCATGTCCAGAATCACCAGGAAGTGCTTCACTATCATGGCAGAATCAAATCATATAACTAGACTATGTGGAACAACCTTTGCACAGATTACACAATTACTTATGAGAAACCTGACAAATCATGTCTCAGTTTTTGTACACTTTATCCTCCCTCAATTTTAGGGTCACTTGAAGATCCCTGCCCACCTGTTCAAAAACTATGTAACTATTTCCAAATTTTGAGCAGCTGACAGCTGCTCAATTCTTGAATCATTTTCAAGGTTCTCACATTCCATTCTGCATCTTCTAAACCATTTGAAAACATGCAATGCATATGAGATAGGGTTTCATTTCCATAAACAGTTCTCAGAATTTTGTATACTTCTGCAGCTGTTTCCCTGAGTTTGAAACAAAACTGGATGTTTGCTCACACTGCCACATGACAACAAAGAAAAACGAAGCATACACATGGGACTGCTACGGATGAGCAGATTGAGCTAGAACTTTCATTTCACTCATCTCTGGGACCATAACACGAACAAACAAAACTGACAACAGCTGGACTACATGACAAACCATATGAGTGCAATAGTACCAATCCCAAGACTTCTTATAATCTGAGCATGGTCATGCCCATCCACCAGACTGATATTCATGCAAATTCACATTTGGGATTTTTTTTACTAATGTCTGTCAACATGTTCCAATTTTGATTCAAACTGAACTAATATGTCATATTACACGACCCATCTATGTACAATTATAATCTCTCCACATTATCGGTCTTTGCCCCCAAGACAATTTGTGTTCTTCGTGAGGTATGTGCTGCAGCCCATGAAACAGCTGTTGATCAGAACATAACAACTAAGCATGATCAATATCTTGTTTCTGACATAGTTATTACAACTGATGATAATTGATGCTAAGCCACAGTGCAAACTTACACATCATGTGTTGTGTAAAACATGGGAAGGCACATTCAAATACTTGCATCATCATGTTTTTCTTGAAAATAGTTATTAATTTCAAATCTATAAACAATAAGAGTGGATGTGGCAAAACTGTTATACTCTACAGGCATTTCCTAGCTTGTCATTTCCTCATGTCATTCCCAAATTTGTTATAATATCAAGCAATTAATTAGTATGTCATATTCAGTTTCAATACATCTGAACTCCTACAATAAGAAGGTACAGCAATCCCTGTACAGGCCTGGACAGACCAGGAGGGCCCCAGGAGGTTGAGGCTCCCAGATTTCATGACAATTGGAATATGAAGGTGGTAAGGTTATCAGCCCTAAGCACTGGCCGCTTTCATCCCCGGGAAATATTTCTGGTACACATTTCTGTCAGAGCCTGATTCGACCCCAGGGACAGACCGCGGCTGGGAGGATTATCGAGAATCAAACCCGCAACCTTCCAGCTTTTAACACTGTGCCTGAACCAACTGCACCACCACAGGCCCTGAACTCCTATAATAAACACACTAAATATTACTATGATTAAATGAAATATCATAGTACAAAAGCAGTGTTATATAGTTAATAAGTACGAACCATTAACACAACTTTATTTTTGGTAATTATACAGCAACACGTTTCAACCCTACAGGATCATCATCAGGTCAGTTCTTGATAAAACACTTAAATATGCAATAGCATTTGCTAAAATAAGATCTCACTTTTTACAATTATATTGTTTCATATTTTATCCACGTTTCTTCTGTACTGAATTAAAAGTTGGGTTAAAATAAATGCAGTTAAAGTGATAGACGATGGTGTGTTGACGCAGTTGGGTGGAACAACGTAGACTGTTCTGTTATTTATACCTCAATATAAACTTGTCTGTACAGTTTTTCCCTGTAGTGGCATATATAATAAGAATTAAGATTTTCTTACTGGAAAATTATTAGCCAGAAGATGAACCTTTAGGGTCAAAACAGGTTGCTGTAAAAATTTCCAAAAATAATGTTGTGTTAATGGCTTTTACTTATTAATTATATAAAAATATAGCAGGATGTCTACCTTTAAAGCAGTACTATTTGTTAACATTGATTAATATTTATGTACCTGTATTGCTATTGAAATCATACATTTTCAGAGTACCATCCAATCCACCACTGTATGAATGAACAGCATCCTGTAATCAAGTTAAGATGAAAATCAGCATTTATGCAGTAACCATATTTTTAAAATGTATTCCTTGCAACCATACACACTAAAATGGCACACACGATCTACTACTGCAAAGTTAATTGCACTACAGGCAACTGCAACAACCCTGTTCTTGTATACTTGCCTTGTTGATAAGTGTTTACAATTATGAAATTATACAGTAACAAATGGTACAATGATCAGTACCCAGGTGAAAAAAAAATATGGAAGGAAGCAGCTGTGAGCTCAGCCAAGGGTGCACAAATCCTGGGTGCCTGGTCATGCAGGAACCTAAATTTTGTATGGTGGCACCTAATATTTTCAGCATAATTATTGCAGTCCCCCTCCCCCCGCCCTTTCTCCATACATAAAAAATGTGGTTCACTTTACATGCCCCAGGCAGAGTGCCAGATAACAGTGTGGTACACAGGTCAATCCAGAGTTGCTGGGTCCTAAGTACAGAATTTCCTGCATGCCATCCTTCTGGTGCCTATAATTTGGAGATGGCTCTTACACTTTAGAAAACATATTTTGACCCCTGAGCTAAGCTCCTACCTGGCATTTGCTTGGAAACTGAATAAAAACAACAAAAAACTTTAGGTAGTCACTCAAACCCCAAAACTTTGCATGCTGTCAAATTGGAATTATTACTAACTGAAAAATAAATGTAAAATGGTGAAGGCCCTAATATTCTCCCAACTGGTTCAAGATATATAATAGGACAGGCAACCCAACCGATGTGACAACACTATAAGCTTCATCTTTCCTTCCTGAAGTACGAAAGTACACTAGAAAATGCACAATGCAACAGCATTGCTAATCAACTTACCTGGAAACAAACATCCAAAACAGGCCTCTCATGTGTATACTTCAGCCTCATGTTGTTTGTAAGTACATCATATAAACGGACAGAACTATCCCAGGAAGCAACAAGTAAAAATTGTGCTGAGTTCGGTCCAAATTTAACAGACGATATTCCATCTTCAGGAGGTGTTTTCAGCTTGAACTCAGTTCTTGATTCAGTCATTCCTAAATAAAACAGCATAACAGCAGCTAAAAACTTGATTATTCATTTTAATTCCCTTTACTCTTACTGCAACCTCCTATTCAATGGTTAACTGGGTTCTCTCCCTGGGAGTAAAGTAGCTGGGACATGAAGTTTTCCACTCACTTCCATGTAGAGCCAAGGCTGAGAATGAATAAAGCTATACATGTACTCCCCCTACACATTTCCATTGTCTGGACATGGACAACCTTACCTTTTTTTTTTACTCTAACTACCTTTTACCTCCTTACAACACAAACCTTTCAAAGACTCTCATTAATCTAACAGACACAATGTTTATGACCAAACACGTTATTTTCTTGGAAATGTATGTACTTACCGAAGTTTTTGTTATGTCACGGATTTGGCCCTGGAAAGAATGGTACTCTTCTAGACTGTTGTAAACAACAGTTACAAAAATGATGTTAAAAGATGTGCTACGTTGAATTCTAACCTACAACTGGTAACTGTTACCCAGAGCTGTTGATACCACTAATACAAGAGAAACATCCTAATTATGATTAAGAGCGCTTCCAAAATTATGGTAAGTCACAAACGTTTATCGTAGTAGGGGGGTTTTCGTCTTTATTCGCATTGTCTATCACACTAAAAGAAAATCCCAACCGACATTCCTGGGGCGAGACGACACCAGGTTAATGTTTTATTTTTATGAAAACAATTTCGTTGAAGACAAGCTCAATTCGAAAGAAAACATAAATTCCTAACCTACATTTGGGAATTAATCTCTACCTTAACTGTCGATATAACTAGCATAAAATGTATTTATCAATTACGGTATGCTATCCTTCTGAACAATGACAAGTAATTCCTAAATAGCGTTCAAGTAAAAAAATGACCGTTAATTTTTAAAGCCATGCCACCACGGCGTGCATCGGATCGTATTTCCTGCTACTGTATAACTGGGTACACCCACATCACAGAACCTATGAAAACTAACATTCATTACGTGTAAAAGAATGTGCTAATACGTTTCAGTAAAATTTTAACATTTAAAAACATTACCTCCCCTGAACTGACATCAAATTATCAACGCTTCTTCGAAAAAACCACTCACACCAACAAACAACTCCGCGCACTTCAAACTAGATGATCTGTGCTTCAAATACACTTCCTTCTGTTCGCCACGGAAAACGTTGTCGTAAAGTTTGACGTTTTCTTATTCCTTTTCCTCCTCTATTGTGTGTTGTTTCTCTCAGAAAGTGTGAGACATGGCATAAAATATGTAATTTAAATTACTGCTGGGTATCGTGCAACTTACTTCGTGTCAAATTTGATTTTCGTGTCGTTTCTGGGTTCTCACGTACGCCGATAAGAGCGATCTTAGCACAGATTACCCATAACCGTAACCGACCTTCATACCCCTACCTTAATCATTTAATTTACTGTACGTCCGTATTGTTACGTATGTAACTTTTGATTTGTCTAACTATATATTACAAAACTGCAAAGTATATACAGTTGTACGGAACTGTACTGGTGAGTATTTATGAACTGTGGCATGGAACGTTCCACGTCACGGATACGATCACTTGTTTGGTTTAACGCATCCAATTCCGCCGGTCTGTTTATGTTGCCATCGATCACTGGCACTCAATTTTTTTCTGACCCGTGGTTTGCAATTATTGCACGGACCAGAGGTCGGTGATTTGCAAAACTTGATTTTTATATTAGTTATGTATTATAAGCACAGAGCATTATTATATGTATCTTACTGTCGAGACTCATTTTGTACCATGCCTATTGTAATCTATTGACAAGTTCTGTATCCACTCTGGTGGATCTCTGGAATACTAAATAAATTATTATCATCATTAACAAAAACTCGTACAGTACGATATTCCTATAAACATCTCCCCTTTCTGGCTAGAATAGAATACATCCAGCAACTGCAAACCTGTTTATTCTCAAGTCGAATAATCTCAACTGCATATAATATATTACGGTGGCTTTCATTTGCTCTAAACAATGGACTCCTTTATACACGAAAGCATTAACGGCGAGAGTACTACAGAACAAACTGTTGAGGAATATGATACCTTAATTCGTATGGCTCAGTGTGCCGTTTTCATTGATTGCATTGGCGCAGTCTTTAATACAGCTGTTCAAGATATTAAAAAGGAGTCAGCGATTGGGATTGATTCAAAGGTAGCTTTTGGTCACCATCATGAGGTAACACTCCTTAGCATTTCCATACAAACATGTGTATACCAGTTCGATATCCTGAAACTTGGAATGGCAGCTTTTGACAGTGGATTACGGTCAATTCTGGAAGGCAAGATTCAGAAAGTAATTCACAACAGTCGTCCTCTGTCTAGCTGCTTAAATCACAGATACTTGGTCAAGCTAGCTAATGTTTTTGATACTCAAGTGGGTGAGCTAATCTACGAGAAAAATTTTTGTGGGGAATTTCCACAATATATGTGCAGTTTAACAGAGTGTTTGAAAGTATTTCTGGGACTTCCTATAGACAGAGTGCAGTTCAACAATGATGACAAAGCAATGTGGATCAAGCGTCCTTTGTCGCAAAGCCTGAAGATAAGTGCAGCACAGAATGCTGTCTTCCTACTGCCCCTACAAAAATGTATCAAGACCAAAATGTTGTCTTCTTTAATACAGCAAGGTACTAATATTTTCCAGAAAGTGGTCAGAGATGCAAGCAATGATGAAGCTCTTCAACACATTGGAAGGAATTATCTTGTTCCACAAGAATTTCTTCAGTTGGAATATCCAGGCAAACATCTGTGAGCCTCTTATTACCTCAAAATTTAACTAAGGTTATAAAACGTGTCAGCTGTCAGTGACGTACAGAAATGGAGACAAAGACATGGGGCAAAAAAGATGGGCACTTAGCTTTATATAAACCTTTGTTACACTTTTCACAATGTTATTGTCATGTTCTGTGATATATTATGGGCATCCAATATGATCAGTTTTAATGGCTTTTAGCACCTCCAGTGTCAATGGACAGTAAAATAGTACCTGATTTCCCATATAATATAATTCAGTGTTCTTTCACGTATTTGTCAATCTGAAGATTGGCACCAAGTTTTACATATACCTGTTTGTTCGTATCTCACAGTGTTACTGTAAAGTTCTTCACTGATCTGTTACATCAGAGATCAAACACATCAGGATAACTGAACAATCAAATAATGAAGATACTTTGCTGTAACAGTTCTCATGACTTTTTCAAGTCCTCAGTGTCAGTATATGGATAATAGTAATACTTATTTCGCACATTGTATAACTAAAGTGTTCTTTCATGTACATTCACTGCCATTAGAATTTAAGTCTACAATACTCCTAACTGAAGGCTCTTTTGCAAATAAATTAGCAATTTTGTCATAAGGAATTTGATCTGAATACTTGAACAAAATACCCTAACTTATGTTAAGTGATCAATAACCTGTCCAGGTGCACACCCAGAAGTTTTTAATATGTGGGGGGAGGGGGAGGAGCGGTGCTGACCCTAAGACTATATATAATTTGATTTTAAAAATTGTTATAAAAATCATGTCATAATATACCACCATTTGCAACTGCATTTATATACATACAACTAAAACTTCATGTACCATGATTCAATCGCTGAGATCTACGTTCTTGTTTTGTTTTTAATTTTATTAATTTATTTTTTAAAATTCTAATGTACTAGTCAAAACCCTATTTCAATGGCTGGTTTCAGCTGAAGTGTAAATAACAAAAATTTTTTATATAATATCTATAAAACCTTTTTTTTTTTAATATTGCAGTTTTGGGACTTTGGGGGGGGGGGGTTTGCCGCCC
>Ga0209629_10004494_pt1 | contig 10335 bp, 8 predicted proteins | sample TergutCu122P5_FD_187286 | JGI IMG/M metagenome (GOLD analysis project Ga0209629, IMG submission 187286) | Cubitermes ugandensis P5 segment gut microbial communities from Kakamega Forest, Kenya - Cu122 P5 (SPAdes) (version 2) | ecosystem: Host-associated > Arthropoda: Insects > Digestive system >... | reverse complement strand
ACAACGCGAGAGACCCCTACCAGCGAAAGGAGGAACTCTATGGGCGAGAACTGTCCGGTAATTTTGCCTAAATGTCGACTTCCACGCTACATTTAGGGATCTTTTACATGCCGCAAATCTGCGACATGGGACAGACGGCTTTACTTCCCCTCCGAATGAAGGCATGCAGAGGATTTTTTCACCCTTAAAAATCCGACGGCTTCAGCCGGGTTTGAACTCACGAACTTGAGTACTAAAGGCCAGCACGCTTACCCCTAGACCACTGAAGCCTCTTGTGCCAACTTGCTTGGTGCAGTGATAAGAATACAAGCCAACTGTACAGGCTGCAGGATAGGTCAACAAGACACATATGGTCATTTCAAACACAGAATTGTTCTTAGTTCAAACAGACATCAGCATGAGAATCATACTCACTGGGTACTTACTTTTTGATGTTGCAATAAAATAGTGCCACAAAACAGGAGTACTTGACTAACCGAATGTAAACCTTAACAATATAATGCAATAATATGTCCTATGCAACCATTAGGTGTCAGACAAAAGACACAATATTATGGTTTTATGATGATGGTATGTCAGTGGAAATGGGTTTTCATTTGAGGGGGCATTAAAAATTACCATACTACTTAAGCATACTATTACAGCATTCACGTGAAACAGAGGAACACCACAAACCAATCACCACTGTCACTTCCAGACTGAGAATTTCCTGTGCAATTCTTCAATACAAATAAGTCATGATATTAATCATCTTTCAGGTTAGGAAACACATAGAACATAATCTTATTATTTCCCAGCCCTGTATATACACACACACAAACACTAGATCCCCAAAGATGGTGGGTAAACTTGTTTGTTTCTTCTGTTACAAATATCATTTCCTGACTCTATAGGCATACACATATACATTTGTTCTCTTTGTAAATGCTTAAATGATGGTCAACTCTCAATTGCGTATGAAGAGAGGGGAGTTAACATGGAAAATCCCAAAACAATTTTAAGTCAATATAAAAATCTTAATTTACAGTGTATATGAAACAAACAAGGACAGTGTAGTTCAATATTTACATATGACATTAATACATAATTTTCAATCAAGCTAATGCAGTACCAATGTGTAAGTGGCACACTTATTTGCACCTAATAACATGCTAGTGAGAGCAAATGTTTCACTTATTTCTGAGTCAGATCTATACCTTGACTAACGTTCACTTGTTGATATAAACAAAATTTTAACTACTATTTTTGTGGTGAGTTTCTTTGAATTTATTTTAACTCATGCAGGCTGCATATTGGGTTGCTTCTGGAACCTAATAGGAAACCTGCTGATAAATCACACAAGTGAGACAATGAATATGTGTGCTGCCACAATAATGAGATTAAATCCTTCACCTTCTTTCACAGGCTCTGATAATGTGATATTGAACCATTACATTGTCGCTGAATGTGTCTGCACACATTGCCCCTGAATGACTAAATATCACTGTAAGGTTCATTAATGTAGGTACCCGGTAAGGTGAAGCTAATTACAACGAATAAAATAACAATTTATATTACTAAAAATCACTTTCTTAATTGCTACTTTACTTGCACTATAGCAGCTGTGATTTAAGTATAGTTACAGTGGATCTATAATGATTTTCTATAAAATATATTTCTGTGTTGCTGAGATGCTCATGGGAACATCAGAAAATTCCTACAAATTTCATAACAAAAATTACAATGTTCGCAGAAATTATCTAATCGCCTTTAAGCACTTAAGTCCATGACCGATGATTGTGCAGAAGAATGTAAGTGATATGTCCTGCCTACAAAAATGTCACTTTGTTCACAAGAAATCACGAACAAGTCATGCATGTCACTCCATACACCAACAGCACACAAGAACATGAATGAGCATTGGTTCTTACATAAATTTTATGCTTCATAATGAAGGCAGAAGCACGAACACACAATTCAGTTAATCCGCAAACAGAATGTAAACACAAATTGAAAGCACAAGCATAAAACAACTTTGATAAATGACAGAAGGAAAGCAGTACACTTCATGGTATCCAAACTAATTTGTATGTAGACGCACACACAGATGTGAGAACTTACAATGAAAAAGTCATGTAATTTTTAATGTGTGTGTCCGAAAATATGTTTTTTTTATCTATTTATACATGGGAGTACTTAGAATTTCACGCACGCACGCGCGCGCGCGCACACACACACACACATAAAATTCTCTACACAAAAAGAACAAAACAAGGAATACACTGTATTCTGAACTAAAAGGATACAGCCAGGCACACATGCGGTAGCATTGTACATCAGCCTTGCTGCAGGTGAGCGAGTGAGGGGCACCCAACGTCATGCCAGATGATGGATGTGTTAGTAGTAGCCAAGCACCAGGATATGTTCTGCTGCACTGGGCGGGCACAGACAAGGAGGTAGAAGGTGGAGGAATGTCACAGGTAGGTAGATTCACCTGCAAGACACAATCACAAAGGAGGAAAACAAAAGTATAAATAGCCATCATCAAGAAATTCAAACAGAGAGGCCATAACTGTACAAACATTTCCGCTTAAGAAATTATATCTTCCTAAAATAACCAATGCAGAAACACAACACAAGTAAATGGACTGTAAAAACCTCACATTCCTCCATGTGAAAGAAAAGCATATATTGGAGGGAATTATCAGCAGCTATATTGATTTTTGAATGTTAATCCTCAGAACTTCCTATTCCTGGATATATGAGACATAATCAATACTATAACAATGTAAAGGGAGTCTTACTTTGCACAATTTTTGTGTATATGTGGTCTCACAACAAGGCATCCTGAACATACAAAATTTTTGTCTTTGTGCTTTCCTTTCTTATTTAAAAGTAACATATATTAATATTCTTGTAAATAATTTAGTCTCAAAAATACTTATGTTATATAAGTGAGTGACTGAAATCAGTCACCAGCTTCTCACTGCCATGCCTGGATTTGGTCCCAGGGCAATCCATTTGGAATTTGTGGTGGACTAACTGGCACCAGAACAAGTGTCTCTCTTGAAGCTTTGGTTTTCCTCTGCCATTATCATTCCACCAATGCTCCACACCCAAATGCATTCATCTATCATCAATGCGCTATAACCTAGATACTGGCAATGTTAATAAGTAAATCACCACCATGCATGAGACTGAACACAAAACCTTTGTAAAGCCAGTCTTACTAAGTAGTTTACCTACAATGTAATATTATTATAATCATTCAAATATGTTTACTATTCATCTGCAAGACATGTATAGATACTCCAGCAAAACAGCCAGTTAAAACATCCAAGAGCTACTCAGCATGAAAATGGAATTGAAAGGTACCAAATAAAACATAAATCCCTTTACTAATTCATATTATTATTATTATTATTATTATTGGTATTCAGCCCTTGGGCCGGTCTGGGCAGAGACCAGAGTTCAGTCAGGTGACTGGTATGTCTCTGGTATGCTGCATCCTGGGCAAGTTCTTAGGGGTAGCTTGCCATTGCTTTCCCCCACTTTTTAGATGTTCCCACTTTTCACCACCAGGTGCCTCCACGTCCGCCATGACATGAGAAATCCCCGCAGCGTAAGAGGGAACTGTGGGCAAAAATGTTGTCCAATAATTTTGCCGAAATGACGACTTCCACGCCATTTAGGGCTCTTTTACGTGCCGCAAATCTACGACATGGGACTGACAGCTTTACTTCCCCTCCAAAGGAAGGTGTGCCGAGGATTTTTTCGCCCTTAAAAATCCGATGGCTTCGGCCGGGTTTGAACCTGCAAACTTGGGTTCTAAAGGCCAGCATGCTACCTCTAGACCACCAAAGCCACTACTAATTCATCTAACATGACGTAATTTATTTTGGCAAAATAATACTCTGCATATTATTCATACAAAACAGATCTTGTAGATCAATATAACGCACAGGGCTTATGGGCCACAGGTATGTGGACAAATTTATAACAAAAAATGTCAAAAAACAAAACAAACGTAAAGGAGACTGAAACAAAGAAATTAGTTTTACTGTAATGACAGAATACAACATACTGTTACAGCCTGACTATCCCTCGTGTACAGTTTGGAACATGCGATTCTTCAGAGCGTGAACCAAGTACATGTTAAATGGTGGTGAATATTTTTTTGCAAAGATATTTCACACAGCAGACAACACATTCAGAATTAAAAAATATTAAACATTCTTGCCCTTAAATTCTTGTAGCCTGTGTCTAATGCGAAACTCCAGTTTTTGGAGTTCAGTCACTTAATATGTGAAAATGTTTGAAAGTTCAAATGAAATTGCAGTATACCATCTTCAGGGTGAATACAACATTCAGAAAAAGAAGATCAATATATAGGTCCCACAGCAGTAATAGTGAGGCTATGCACTGAGGTAGTACACAGTGGAAAGGCCATGTGGCTAAGAGCAAAGTTTGACAAGAACACATGCATAGTTTGTATTTCTCCCCAGTGATCAAGGCTTTGCATGGGTGTGACTATACTGCTGGTTTCCCTGAAGATGCAGGGACAGTATGCTGAAACATCAAAGCATCAACAGGGAAACCATCGAGACAATGATCAGCCTCCCAAAAACTCCAAACATGAAGACGGATACAAAATGAGCAAAGTCTGGCTGCACATATTCTCTTCCACTCCTTCTCAAATGGCCCCTTCCTACTGGACAGCACCACACTCCTCTGGCAAAAATTTTGGAGAATAGTTTATTACCTCTGTACTGAAACATGAATTGTAAATGGGTAAGAAATCATATACACAATGGTGTCCTAGCAAGGACAGACATGGGATTGCATGGATGTTAGCAGATACATGGAAACTGAAAGAAATTAGAAAGAAAATAGTGAAAGGAACATGCCCATTACACTTAGACAAAGAGGACATAAAACATACATTGCTGAATTGTCCAGAAACCATAAAATGGACAATGGGATTTCTAAGAAAACAGTAGCCAAATATGAAAAACGAGGTAATTAATAGAAAATATGAAGATGTACTAATAAACTGTTGGTCATAAATCTTGGTGGATACTTGGACAAAGTTATGTAAATGTCACTTCATACGGTTAAAGATCTGTAAAAAACACATACATGTAATGAAAAAGGAGCTACCACTGTGGCAACCCAGAGGTGAGTGGAAGCAGTCCCAAGAAAATGAGGACTGCACTCAACAAATACGATTATAAGTATGATTATAATAATGATGATGAATGACTAAAACACCTTCCATATACAATATGGAGAAAAAACAGGACCTGAACTTATGAAATACTATCATTCATGTGCAACTCAGTTTGAGAACTTATAAAATGTCCATAATTTATTTTTAAATGATGACAAGGCAAGGTAAAAGGTAAAGGTGAAGTTCACCCCAGAACAGGCCATGATGGCCCAGAGGGGGGAAATGAGGTACAGCTCTACTCATTCTTTAACCTCGGTGTTAGATGAAGGGGTAGGTGGGCCCCCGAGCTGGTCTGGACGGGTGCTGAATATATAGTCCCTGCAGGGATTTCAGCCCTGGACCAAACAGCCAGTAAACAGTCGTTATACCAACAACCTTGAAGAGCAATCTCCGGAGAAAAGGCTGTAGGAAGACCTCGACTATAATACTTAAAGCAAGTCGCTAGCTAGCTAGGAGCTAGCAGTTATAAAGCAATGAAAAGAATGGCCTGCAACTATTCCAGATGGAAAGCTGCCAACCAGTTAAAAGAATGAAGGATAAGAAGAAGATACCGACTATGCTTAAATGACGACAAAGTGACAAATATAAGTGGTGGAAGGTACGTATCAAATTCACACATAAAAACACACAGAAACACACAGCACATGCACACATAAACATGCACACACACTCACAACTCACACTAGCAAACATAATTTGGTGCAGAAATTAACTTCTGAAGGCAGATTCTCAGATTTGGAACAGTACTTAACACTTATCTGATGCCATCTATGAGGAATCAGTTGAGGCGTTACATAATTAGGCCATACCTAAAACATACCGAACTTTGTCACCTAAATTCTATAATGATTTTGTGAAAAAGTCATTTTTATGCTCAATTACTGGAAATCAAATTCTCAGCATTACCCAATTACAGTCACCATAGGAATGTAAAATGAAATCCAAACATACACCACCTCCATCTCTGCTACCTCTCAATTACAGACATGATCACAGCACAATATTAAAAAACTTGACATTAACAGGTTAGATGTGGCCCAGTACGGGACAGCATTGCCTTTACAGCATACTTGTTAGACTGTGCTCTTCTGGGTTCACACTACATAGTGTAGTAAGCTGCAACTACAGTTTCAGATGAATATGCCACTTAAGTCTTCAAGGCCAAAAGAACTGGGACCTGGTAGATACTGGAGTAAATGATGTGGTTATTCTATTTCCAAGGAATGTAACAAACCATAACAATGGCAAGAGAGGAGAAATATGGCTAGACTGGGGCCAACACAAATTGTAATAAGAGAAAAATTAGAAATCAGGATGCAGAATGGCTTTTTTCAGGGCAAAAAGAATGGAAAACATCTGCTTGTACCACTAACTAGTAATACATTTTCATACACATTTCTTAGTGGCATTACATATAATATGTAGTTCATGACATAGTGGGACCTAACGTGAATGGGATAAGAGCCTCCAAATATGGACAGTACATTATACTGAGAATCACAAAATGTACTGACACCTGAGCTGAGCATAATACTAACAACCTTCACCAAACAAATGCCAGAAATTACAAAACCCTCATATATGTTTTGGAAATGGTCAGGTTCTTTGGAATGACCAGGTGACATCTGAAGAGCACATGAGAATTATTAACTTGAGGAGGGACAGGGATCCTACTCTAAGAAATAACCTCCTTCTATCAAGGAAAAAGAATCGGTGCCAAGAATGTTACAAGCTTATATATGACAGGCATATAAAACTCATCTCCTAGACAGGCAGCAGAGTACAATCTGTGTACAGAAAATCCAGTTAACCAAAAAGAAGTATGGACTTTGATATAGAAAAACATCTAAGAAGTTCATTAATAATCGGACACTACATTTGCAGAGATGAGAGCATGATATCACAACCATAAATGTACATGACCCAACCAAAGCCAATGATATAAAAGTAAGCTATAACTTTCATGAGGAACATAAATACATATTTAATCAATAAACAGATATCAAGGAACAAATTATGTAATAAAATCCTGTCTAAGATGTATGGCCTGAAGGTTGAAGAACATACAATTAAAAAAAATAAATTAACCTCTAAATATGCTCTTGTTCTGCTCAAGTTTTCTAGAGCATATCAACCCTTAAGGACTGGAGAAGTATGATTCAGGTTATTCCAACTCATCAAATTAAAAGGTGTATGAAAAATTAATAATCTGCAAAGTTAGCAAAAGTACTTTCAAACTGTTACAAGATGCAAAGGTACTGTGACTAATGCTGACAAGGAGACTGGGTTCAGACAGCATGTACTCTGAGACAATGAAGAGTCACGTTACAACATTTTCTGAGGTGGAGGTTGAGATGGTCTCCAAAATGGTGGAAATTCACTTCAGAGTAGCTGGGAAGACTTCACAGCAAAACTAAAAGCTTTTTATTAGCAGCAACAATTCTTGCAGAAACATAAAACGTGTGCATTATGGTAACACTTTACACACAACACTACTTGCATGTATAACACAGCCACTTTTAATGCTGCATGCTGTGGCTGTTATGATAAATTAATCCTAACTCAATACAGCAACGTCTTCATGTTATGCATAACACCTACAGTGCTTTGAAAACTCTAAAATATTATCTTCTTTTAAGTACAACCAACAAGATGCAACATTATATAATATTTTTTATTACTGCCAATGCCCTACATGTTTCGGGCGGTTTCTCCGCCAATCATCAGGAGCTCAAGAATCATTCACACAGCATCTCGTATGTGCCAGGCTTGCTTGCTGCTACCGCTAGCGTGTTCGAGTTCCAACTCAACCACGCTTACGGTAGCAGCAAGCAAGCCTGGTTCATACGAGATGCTGTGTGAATGATTCTTGAGCTCCTGATGATTGGCGGAGAAACCGCCTGAAACATGTAGGGCATTGGAAGTAATAAAAAATATTGTATAACGCTGCATCTTGTTAGTTGTACTTAAAAGAATACATTAACAATGTACAGTCACAAGAATGTCAAATCTAAAATATTACTCTAATATTAATCAACTTTACACTTCTTTGACCCACAATCCACAAGTGCTATTTACCAAGCTGCATGCATGAGTATGCACATTCCTCAAGTTACACACAGTACATAAAATGCAGATAAGTTACACTACAGCTCCAGTCACATTTATTTGCTTGGTATTACAAGTCCATATGCTGATGAAAATGACCAGCATCACAGCATTCCTTGTCTGTGTGTCTGCACTCTTTACTAAATTATGAACTATTAACTAGACTTTCACAAACCTAGGTAGAGAAAATTACACCACCAATGGTTACAGTATCTTCATAATTTATAATTCCATGCCATAAAAAATACCTTCATAGCATTCAGAAGTTGGAGCAACAACACAACCAGTTAATTCATTACTGGTACAATGAAAGTCTCAGGAACTATGGTGCAGGTCTCATTCAAAGTAACCTTTATCAAACAGCCTTACCTGTCAAACCATTTAATTATGGTGCCCAGGCTACACAGAAGGCCTTGCAAAACACAACATTCTTCGCAAACACAATGATGGAAAATACACCATAGAGAAAGAAGTGTATGACATAAAAAAATACCAGTGCCTCTCCTAAATGTGAATGTTCTGAATTGTATGCAATGTTTCCAGTGACTGTGTAGCAGCTGCCAATCTAAGACACATTTCTCCTCTCTAGATCACTGATGAATTGTTTTCATGAGTCAAAATACTTGGTACTTTATTGGCTGACAAGAAACTACACTGAACAAGTGTTTATACTAATGTTAAATGTAAACCACTACTTTTTCTCACAGCACATGAATTAAACATTAATGCAACTACAACACCATGAGTACACTCTATCAAATTAACCACATGCATAAACCCATACCTGGCACCTACACACCTTTACTATAGTATGAAACTGCATATCCATTACTCGGCACTTTCCTTATATAAAATCAGAACCTTGTTAACTGTAATTACATGCAATATACAAAGTGATACCAACAGCTGCAAGAAGCACTCAAAAGGAAAATATGAACAAACAGAAGAGCACAGCAAACCAAAGCATGCAACAATGTACATACTTATGCTTCCTTTCCATCTTCAGCTTCTTACAGTCCCAAGTTACTGTTTACAAGTAATGCTAATGTTCTCAAGGGGATGAGAAATAAGAAATGTGTGATTACATACTAACAGCTGTGTGAATGCAGACGGAAATTATGATAGCAAAAATTATATTTCTTCATATGTACAGCCTTGCACTCCCTTATTTTCATGTTTTGTGTACAAGCAGAGCAGAAACCACTCATCAACTATCTTACGCACATCAACTGTACAATTTGTTATAAAAGAATTGATCCATTTATTTAACAATTATTTTGTAAACACCCAAAACCTACACTTTGTACAGAGATGTTTCCAAAAATAGGGCAAGCACTCTGATGATAAGAACTTTATCCGATTTTGACGTACACATGGCCTGTGAGCGGCAGATGGTACACATCACCCTCCACCATGGCACCAAGGATTGCATCCCAGCAATGAAGAAACTGGTGTCAAGTGTCTGCAGCCAAGTGACGACAGCTTGTTTCATGTTGACGTCTGTTGCAAATCAGAGGCCAGTCTGCTACTTCTAAAGACATCCAAAGAGATGGAAATTGCTGGGCACAAGATTAGGAGGTTGGTCAACAACCTGTCAGCCCTAGCAGTGTAATCAGTCACAAGTCCAGTGGCAGCAATATGATCTCCATGTCCTGGAACCCTGTCAGCAGCACCTACCCAGCAAATGACTTGCAACACATGTCAACATGAAGCAAGCTGACACCCTGTGGCTACAGACACTTCACTCTAGTTCTTCTATGGTATGATACAAGCCTTGATGCCACAGAGGAACAAACACTTAAATAGACTTTTCAAAATACCAACTTAATGCACCATTCATTTATTCTTCAACATTATATATGTTACACTATGTTCCTCAACATGTTTCGAGCAGCACGCTGCTCATCATCAGAAGGACCAATTGTATCACCACAGCCTCTGGTATCGTCACCCTCTGTAAGCAGCCGTACAGTATGTGGGTGGAGTCAGTCCGCTCTCCACCCGCATACTGTACGGCT
>Ga0209629_10004493_pt1 | contig 10335 bp, 10 predicted proteins | sample TergutCu122P5_FD_187286 | JGI IMG/M metagenome (GOLD analysis project Ga0209629, IMG submission 187286) | Cubitermes ugandensis P5 segment gut microbial communities from Kakamega Forest, Kenya - Cu122 P5 (SPAdes) (version 2) | ecosystem: Host-associated > Arthropoda: Insects > Digestive system... | reverse complement strand
TGGCCATTATCTCCGTAACCGTTCAACTTTGGATATAGGTGTTTTGGGTTATATCGGTATAGTTTAACATAAGGAACACTCTCCCGAAGTATTTCACATTCCTCCTGGGACACCCTGTATAGGCATCTTCAGACTGAGCACATATACATAGTAAGAAATATATAGTGCAATACCACGGATGTTATGGACGAGATCTCGTCTTACATCAAGATGTAGGTATTGTTTTATATATATATTAAAAATGGGGGTTAAAAATTTTTATAAAATGTGCAATTAAAACGTTAAAATTTTTAGTGATAGTACAAACTGACGGTGATCTTGTAGGTGGAGCGGCAGAACCTGAAGGTAGTGGTCAGTGTGGGTATATTTCTGACCGCACAGTTGAAATTAATGTATTCTGTAACAACATGATGTTTGTCAATTTATTAAGGACGTAGGTGGTGTATAACCGGGGTAAATTGAAGTAATGGTGGTTTGTTTTTGGCACGACAACCCCCATTGGGCCAGGGCCTCCTCATTCACGAGTTTTCTAGACACACTGCGATACACCACATTCGGTAGGACTCCTCTGGACGAGTGATTAGCTCGTCGCAGAGACCTCTACATGACAACACAACACTCACAACAGACAGACATCCATGCCCCCAGGTGGGGTTCGAACCCACAATCTCAGCAGGCGAGCGGCCGCAAACCCACGCCTTAGACCGCGTGGCCACTGGGACCGGCACATTTGTATGTAGTGTGGGTAGACATTAAATGTTTCCTGGCTGTAGGCTATATATTATAAAATACTGATTTAACATGAAAGAAAAGCCACCTGTGTGATTCTACACCGTGTTAAAGTCTCAGCCCTTACATTACGACCGTTTAGCGATTACAGAATTACATAAACAATACAGTCAAAATAACGACCGCTGTGTTTGTAGTTACACGATGTTATTAATTCCAATCACAAGACCGCACCATGTGGGATTTCAGACGGCTTACATTGCGTGCAGTAAGGGCATATGGTACTGTAAAGCTGTTGGCTTACAAAAAAAACTCGCTACGAAGGACTGACGGAGTAAAACTGGTTACTTTTTGACAAGAAATAATGAGCTGTACGTGGCTCGCGAGCTACATGCGGCTTGTGCCAGCCATTAGCGTGCATCGTGCCAGTTGCCTTTAAAAAAACAGTTGGACATTTCTCATAAGAACAGTGTAATTCCCAATAAAGCGGTATTTTTGTAGAGAAGATATGCTGTTTTGCTTCATAAAATACATAATAAAGAAAACTAATCAATATAATTATCTTTTTATTATAATGAAAATGTTTGCCTTTATAAAATCTTATATATTTTGACCCTAAAGGCAAGATTTAGTAGAAAGTAAGGCATCATTTTTATTTACACATGAATGATGATCTGCTTTAGGGGTCGAAAACGCACTTTATAAAGGCAAGCGTTGTTGTTCCAGAGACAGAGTGTGCCAGACGTTTCTAGAAGCGTAAGTGCGACAGAGAATAAAGCATTGAGAAATTACAGACAGCGCTATATAAGTCAAGCAGATGGGATCTTCGTTTCAGGAGTGAAGGACACCCGAGACTTCTTGACGTGGATCCGGGCCTCGTGTCAGAGTGGGCTCTCAACCCAGATGAAAGGGGAGAAGCTAATGCTTATCCCACGAACCGCCGACGGATTCAGGGCCACAATGGGTGCGCTGCGGTCCCTTGACGGGAGCAAGGGTGTGAGCTTTCACACCTTCTCTCTCCCGGAGGACCGCTGTGTGCGCCTACTGGTCAAGAACCTTGGCAGAAACATGCCTGAGGACGTCGTCCGGGAAGAGCTGGAGAACCTGGGCATCTGTGTCCAGGGCGTCCTGCAACTCCGCTCGGGCCGCCGAGACCAGGAGGCCGCCAAGGCCCGCCCCCTAACACCGCACTTTATCGTGTCGGTGGCGCGGGGTCCGAAAGTGACGAAGATACGTTCCCTGACCGAGCTCTGCGGTCTTCGAGTCACGGTCGAGACGTACGTCGCCCCCAAAGGGCCCTTGCAGTGCAAGCGCTGCCAACGCTTTGGCCATACGCAGCGATACTGCGGCTACGCACCTCGATGTGTTGTTTGTGGTGAGGCTCACCTCTCAGGCGAGTGCTCTACCTCACAGCAGCAGCTTAAGTGCTGCGGCTGCGGGGGAAACCACACAGCCAACTATCGAGGCTGCGCAAAATGGAAAGAGGCCAAGGCGACGCTTGCCAAGCGGTCTCCGGTTGAACGCGGTACGACGGGCAGTGCTCCAAGCCCTCCCAAAGTCCCGAAGGCTAAACAGGCGGAGCCATCCACCGAGCAGGAGAGTCTGGGTCCCGGCTGGAACCACGTCGTCCGTGGGGGCCGTGTCATCAGGGCTACAACTCCCCCCTCTTCCAAACCCGCTCCCGGCCTGGTCACTGTAGAACCGACTCGGAAGCAAGTGACACCCACCAGAACAAAAGGCAAGACTCCCAAGTCTGCGCCGAAAGTCACGGTCGGCCCTAAGCAGGCCCCAGTGACCAAGACAGGCAAACCAACGAAGCCTCATCATACTTCGCAGCTCACACCCAAGACACTGGTGGCTCCCACAAAACCCACCCAGTCACCCATCGAGGAGATCTCTGATCTCCTAGATAACCTACCCATTCACGCATGTGTGGAGCTCACTCGCAGGCTCCTCACATCCGTCCCAATTAGGCCAAATTGCTCGCGGGCTGTGCTCAAAACAGTAGTCCTTTTCGTAGCCGAATATGGCAGCACGGCCTAAACGGACGACTCGGACTAAAGCCTTACGGCTGGCCTGTTGGAATGCCGACGGTATCCGCGGCAAGAAGCAGGAACTGGATCACTTTCTTGGGCAACACGGGATCGACATATGTCTGTTGGCCGAGACCCATCTCAGGTCAGGAGACGTCTTCCGGCTGGCAAACTATGTTTGTCACCGCAACAACCGGCTAATGGAGGGGGGCGGAACAGCCATACTGGTCCGTCGCGGTATAGAACACCACGCTGTACCCGTCCAAGGCCTGACGTACCTGGAGGCTACCGCTATCCAGGTTATGTTGGCCAACAGACCGGCGAAAATCCTGGCGGTCTACTTGTGACCCTCCCGCCCGTTAATTGATTCGGACCTGTCCGCCTGCCTTGGCGGCGGTCTTCCCGTCCTCATGGCTGGCGACCTGAACGCCAAGCATGTAGAGTGGAATTCCAGGCTGACCACAAAAAGGGGCAGACTCTTGCGTGATTATGCCGATAGGAATTCCTGCCTCATCCATGGACCGAACACTCCTACCACTGTACCTTATAACCCATCTGCCACACTTGATGCCCTAGACATCACCATCACGAAGGGCCTAGGCTCTCCAGTGTATCTGACTGCGTACTCCGCACTAAGCTCGGATCACTTACCTATTCTGATCAACACCCAATGTCGATCATCCTTTCTCAGCCCCCCAGACCGACCGGATTTGAGGAGGACTGACTGGTCCAAATTCCAGGCCCGCCTGGAAGCTGGACTCCCCTCCACCCCTGACCTCTCGAATGAGGTGGCTATTGACGCGTGTGTCAAAGAACTGTCAAGCGCTATATCAAAAGCGCTTACAAATTCAACTCCCAAATGTCGCCCCGTGCTGACCCACGGCCTTCAATACCGGCACATCTTCAGGATAAAATACGCCTGAAAAACCGGTTAAGGAGGCAGTGGCAGATTACACGGGACCCTGCTTTAAAAGCTGAGGTCAACTGCCTGCAGAGGTTGGTGACAAGCCAGCTTAACGAGTGGAGGAACTGCCAGTGGAACTGCACGCTAGAAAGCCTTGATCCAGAAGACCAGTCGCTGTGGAAGATGACTAGACGGGTGATGATAATCCCCACCCCGTTGCCGCCCCTGGTCACTCCAGGGGGACTAGCTCTCTCGGACTCCGAGAAAGCTGAAGCCCTTGCAGACAATCTTGATGCTCAATTCCAGCCGGTAAATGATCCTTCCGTCCCGGCAGTTATTGAGGTGGTTTACGAGGCGATGCGGGCGTACTCATATGAGCCCACAAGTGAACCCAAACTAACCAACCCCAAGGAAGTTCAGGACGCCATTTGGGGTCTCAAAGTTGGCAAGGCACCAGGCCCAGACGGTATTCCCAACAGGGCCTTGAAGCATCTTCCACTCAGCATTGTCTGCCTGCTAGTCGTGTTATTTAACGCGATCCTTCGAACGCAGTACTTCCCGGTGACTTGGAAGCACGCACGCGTGTTTTCGATCCTGAAACCCGGGAAGGACCCAGCATTACCCTCTTCTTATCGACCCATAAGTCTCCTAGACACGATTGGCAAACTGTTCGAGAAAATCCTGCTCTCCAGGATTCTCTGCGAAGTGAGCGAACGCGGAGTACTCCGCGATGAGCAGTTTGGGTTCAGACCCAAACACAGCACTGCACTACAGCTCACCCGCCTTGTACATCGAGTAACCAGGAACTTTAACGAGAAGAGACTGACAGGAGCAGTCTTCCTGGAAGTGGCTAAGGCCTTCAACACCGTATGGGTCGATGGTCTCCTCTACAAGCTCACAATCCTCAACTTTCCCTCTTACATTGTTAAAACCATATCCTCATACCTGAAGGGGCGGGCGTTCGAAGCGTCCTTCCAAACAGCCACATCCACTAGTCATTGCATGCGGGCTGGGGTAGCACAGGGTGGGATTATCTCACCCGTTCTCTTCAGCTTATATGTAAATGACATGCCCTCGCCTTCCCGCCACGTTGAGCTGGCTCTCTATGTGGACAACACGGCCGTCATACCCACGTCCCGTCAGCCCACGCTTCTCATCAAATACCTGGAGACCTACCTCAGCAGCCTAGGGCGGTGGCTGAGTGAATGGAGGATCGGAATTAACGTTTCGAAGAGCTCCGCCATACTGTTCGCCAAGGCCGGTAGGCGAATCCCGAAATCCCGAGCAGTACAGCTCTTCGGGGAGCCAATCAAATGGGTCAATGAAACCCGTTATCTTGGGGTAACTCTTGATAAAAGGCTCACCTGGTCGAAACATATCACTCAGGTGAGAAAGAAAGCGGCACAGAGACTGGGAACGCTGGGATCCCTCCTGAATAGGAGAAGAGGTCTCTCCATTAGGAACAGTGTTCTGCTATATAAGCAGCTCATCCGTCCCATGATGGACTACGCGTGTCCAGTTTGGAGGTCCGCCGCTCGCTCCCATATCAAGAAACTGCAAGTGTTGCAGTCTAAGTGTCTTCGCATTGCTAACAATGCACCCTGGTACATTGGTAACAGGCAAATTCACGACTACTTGGGAGTCCCCTACTTTTCCGACCACATCAGATCTCTAACTGAGAGATTCGACTCGAAGTTAGCTGATGTTGGGAACCCACTAATCCAACAACTTGGCTGGTGTACGCGCTGACCAAGTGTCGTTTCCGAATTCATACCAACTGGTACTTCGGCTACCCTGACTGAGGTTTTCCGTGATTTTCCTCAGTTATAAGGCAAATGCCAGGGTATAGCTGCAAGACGGGGCACGGCCCGCACCTTTTTCTAAATTAGGCGAGGTTTTTCCGCGGTTTAGCAGCTGCTTAAATTAGTTTGACCACTCTGGGTTCGAATCCCAGAAAGCCTTCCAACCAAAGTTGCTCCCCCCAAATATGACCCATTGTCTCCCAGACAATGGGCCTTAGCGTGCTCGCGTTGAAATTTCAACTAGTTCGATAATCGTTAGCGCAAGCATATCCCCAATTAGAGTTTTGGACGATTGTTACTGAGCCAGCAAAGCGATATACGTGGGAATGGCTATATAGACTGAGGGACGTCGACTTGCGCTTCACGCAAGTCTCCGCCCTCTGTTAGACCTTTGGTTGGTTTTTGGTTGGTAAACAAACTGCTTGTTGGGCTGACCAGCGACGGAGACATGTAGCCACAAGTGAGGGAGCGAGTTGTGTGTGGAGCAGCATTAGAGTAATAGCAGAACGGAGGGTGGATCACGAGTGTTTGTCGGAGCTGGATAGTGTATTTGATTTGGATTTTCTTCATGTCTCCCGGTCTGTCAGTAATAACAGCTTTTCGTAATACCATACTGTCGGCGTATAAACTTCATCCTCTCCTGTTCCTGAACGCTTCAACTGAATCACTTTTCATTAGCTCTTTTCGAAAGGCACTTCGTATGTTGTTAATTTTTTAATGACCGTATGGCGAGTGGTGTTCGGTTCGACTACGTTTAATTTGTCTGTTAGCTTTTCTTAGGCCACATTTTTTCTGGTGGTCACTATATTATTTACTTCTGAATTTCCACACCGCGAGAAAACACTAGTACAGTTCAACAGAATTGCACAGAAATTCACCACAATACACCCTTGTGTCGTCCATGACAGACGGATGCAGTAGGTGGACTGAGTCACATCCACCAATCCCGACTTACCTGCCGCAATAAATTCAGTCACTGTCTGAACTGCACAGGTACAATAAAGGCCGGTCACAGGCATCACTTTAGGCTGTACTGCATCCACACGTCCATCTTTAGTGTGCAGCATCTGTTTGTACAGTTAGGCCAGGGTGAATTCTGAGCATGTGGAGGGGCCTTTAACTGTGCAAACAGAGTTGAACCGGAGCAAAAACTGATGTGAGGAGGACCGTTTGGACTTACCGTTAGTTCGGTGGTCTCAGCGGCAAGATGTCCCTAATGTGTGCTTCTTTTCTGCCCAGTTAAGATGCCAAGCGGTTTCCTGTGCTGCCCTCCATTGATGCGACAGTCACACATTGTTCAACCCCAACTCTTTCGGTACATTATGGAACTAGTCATGTATACATTTAGCATAATAAATAAAGCAAGTGTACAAAAGTTGTGCCTATGCATCGGCAATCTCGACGTCACAATCGATAACGAAGTCCACTACTAATCCTATTGTTCTACAAAAGCAAGATTCCTTCCAGTCGTTAACCTAACTTCAATTCTGCACACAGTACACACTTCATAATATATAGAGTTATTTATATTATGTCAGTATATAGAAATTTGCATTTCAATTCACATGATCAACAGAGATCTCATTTCCCTTACATTGCAACATTCTATAAAACTGTTGGCATTACAAGTGCAGGTTTTTCATTTACTGGTAAAGGAATTATTATATTTCTTATTCTATATGTGTTGGACTTGTGCAATAACGTTTTATTCCACCAGTTCACACTGTTGGCCTGCCAGTCTTACAGCCACCCATACAAACAACTGTATCATTACTGTTTCAAAATGCTACTGAACAGTTGCAATATGTGCAGTGGAGGGAAAAATATACATTTCATTTATGATGCTGTTAAATTGTACAGAATAAGTTGTGAGTGAATTGTGAGTGTGGGCTGGTTTGATATGAAACTGAGAGGAAAATGCAAGTTCTTGTGAGGGAAAACTGTCCCTGTAACAATCTGTCCACCACACACCCGTGTATAAACCTGTCCCTGTAACAATCTGTCCACCACACTCCCACATATAAATCTGTCCCTGTAACAATCTGTCCACCACACACCCACATATAAACCTGTCCCTGTAACAATCTGTCCACCACACACCCACATATAAACATGTCCCTGTAACAATCTGTCCACCACACACCCACATATAAACCTGTCCCTGTAACAATCTGTCCACACCCACACCCACATATAAACCTGTCCCTGTAACAATCTGTCCACCACACGCCCACATATGAACCTCTCCCTGTAACAGTCTGTCCACCACACGCCCACATATAAACCTGTCCCTGTAACAATCTCTCCACCACACACCCACATATAAACCTGTCCCTGTAACAATCTGTCCACCACACACCCACATATAAACCTGTCCCTGTTACAATCTCTCCACCACACACCCACATATAAACCTGTCCCTGTAACAATCTCTCCACCACACACCCACATATAAACCTGTCCCTGTAACAATCTCTCCACCACACACCTACATGACTCAAAACAGACCTCCCTAGTGAGAGGCTGGTTACTTACTGCACAAGTTAAAAGTTCTGAAAGACAAGTGTTTAATGAGCAACACACATGCAATATGCCGGTGCAGTTGGTGACAGTCAAATTGCAAACATATGATAAACACGTAATTGTCAGATGGCAGTACGGGCTGGACGATCTGGAATTTGATTTCCTGCAGGGGCAAGAGGATTTGTCTTCTCCGCAATGTGCAGACTGGCTCTCAGGACCCCCAAGCCTCCTATTTAATAAATACAGCAGTTTCTTGTCCCCGAGGTATAGCAACTGGGCTGTGCAGCTGACTGCTCGCTTCCACCTAATGCCAAGGTTAATAACCAATTCAGCTATACCTCTACTGCCACTACATGCCTTTGTGCCATGCACAGGCACAACTTCACCTTTACACAATGCATATAAAGCAGTTAAGTGCAAGCAACAGATAATTACTACATCTTAATACAACCACATAACACGGTATTACATGTATAATGACTGTCAGAACTGCAATAAATTTTACATTTAATGAGTAAAATCAGTAATTTCTACAGTGTGATAGGCAAAGTATAAAATATCCATATCTTACTTCTCAAAACCCTCATATGTCAATGTCTATTTCAGGTGACTTCACAACTTAAATTACAGTTTGCAGGCCTGTCCAGGGAGAAAAATGTACTGGAGATATGAGTGAAACAGTCATCACCTATTAAAAAGAGGTATTGCACTGATATAGTGATTTGCCATAAGCTGAAAGTTTTATTCTTGGTACTTCTTGAAATGTCATAAAATTTCTCATACAAATACATTAATGCTGCAGTCTGATCAACATTGTATTCAGTAAGAATAAAGCTACAATTTCAGCTAAAACTGATTAGGCACATTCAGGCCTAATCACAGTAATACAAAAGGCAGTATATTTTACAACTGCATTGCAGGTTTAAAATCTCAACCTCTACAAGTTAAAATGTGCATAAGAAATAAATACTGAAAGATACAACTTGCAGTTTATAACAAGTTGAAGAAGTAATAATGCAAACAGAATGATATGATGCAGGCAATTTGATATAACATTCTTGTAAGCAACATGTGTATGTATTGTACTGAATCATCATAGTGTAGAAAAAGTGTGTAATAAGTAGGACTAGCTTAAATTCCTTAATCTTGTTTCCACAATGTTTTGTTTCTGTGTCCAGTGTCTGATGACCAACTGACCATGTTTCCTAATTAAATTCAATTTCATAACTTCCCTCTTTGATGGAATTACTACTACTTTTTATATTAAGGTTGGTAACACAGAAATTAACTGCTGTAAGGCACACAGGAACATAACAAATGATACATATTCACAAGACTGAACACTGGTACTAAACATGGTCATGTCTATAACATATTTAATATACATTTCTCACTGTCTGATAAAATGGATTGTAGTACCATAGCAGACATCACACAGCTGTCTGAAATCCCCAAATCCATGGGATTTCTCTCTCTGCTAGAAATATTTAAACAAAAACACACATGTCCAGTATGTTTATACATCATATCAGTACAACCACAGCACTACACCACCTGACAGGGATGTTCAACCAGAGGTTTGGCAGTCTCAAATCACACTTCCGATCAAAACTGAGTTGCAAGGCCACTTCCATTCCAAGAATCATTGGTGCAGGTTTGGCATATATTGGTTTCGTTTCTTCATTTCCCTGAAGGCTGACCTGTTTTCGTAGAAGCTGCGTGGGATTATCAAAACCTGTGAAATATGAGATAAAAAGACTGAAGTGTCAAAATAAGTTACATCTCTTCCTATGAGGATAAGGAATATTGTACTGGTGTTATGTGTGGGGTGAAGAGGCAAGGTGGTAAGGTGAGAAGCAAAGAGCATGAAGGACCAACAGTTCTTATCCATTCCAAAAACACTGCAACACATAAACTGCAGTACTTTCAGTTTATTTTAAACAATGGAGCGAGACGGACCGTTAAACAATCCAACAAAGTAACTAATGACAGGAAAAAGAAGTATTAATAGAAATGTGGCAAGAGGGCCCAGCTCACATTTTCATAGAGAGTGTACTCCCAAATAATGTAAACGTTTTTATATCATGTACAATGCTATGTCACTGCTCCAGCTAGAGCCAAACAGTGACAGGGCCTTGCCAACTGTAGCTGTTTGCAGTGTATGGGAGCTCAGCTGTCAAGAAAACTGGCTTTTATAGCATTCTTCCATTTGTATTGCTGTTTTACATTTACACTCTATTTGTGCACTTCACTGAAGCTGCAGTGATCAATTCCTGATAACCCCACAGCCCACAGTCAGTCTTAACACCCCAACTGTCAAACAACCAAGCAATGCCCTCCCTTA